>OKWN01000483.1_pt1 | contig 17597 bp, 12 predicted proteins | sample 1607151 | NCBI WGS metagenome assembly OKWN01 (sample SAMN07501046, study PRJEB24779) | human gut metagenome | isolation source: stool | host: human infant | place: USA: Pittsburgh, PA | reverse complement strand
ATTCAATTAACACCAGTTACAAACACAGGCTACTTTGACAGAAGTAATATGGAAGATTTGCTAAATAATATTGAAAAGAATATAAATATGAATTTAGATAAGTTTTTGCAAGTGGATACATCAGAATTAATGGATGTGGTTTCAGTTTTAGGTGATATTAATGTTAATATAAAATCAGAAGATATGAAGCTTATTAATAACCTAATCCCAAAATTTTATGCAGAGTTCCAAGATAGTTCCAAAGGTGAAATGAAATTGATAACTTCACCTGGTGAACAAAATATAAACGAATATCAAGCAATGGCTTATGTTAGTGCTGTTTCCAAAGATAGTAATAAACAAAAGGAAGCTATTCTTTCTTTAGTTAAAAATATAAAGGATTTAGGTTTTAGCAAATATTTTGAGATTTATAATAAGATAAAACCTTATGTGGAAACTAATTTAACTATCCCTGATATGTTAAAAATTGCTTCTACTGATTATGAGTTTAAATAAAAATTTATCTAAATAGCCTGAGAATATAATCCTATTCTTAGGCTATTAAATTTATTGTATAGTATTTATTACTGTGCACTATCTAGAAGATCACACTCTGGCTCATTCTTCTGAGGTATAAAATTACCTAATAAAGCCCCGATTATAGCTGGAACAATCCAGTTAAATCCTAAGTCATAGAATGGTAATTTTTCTATTAACGAAATATTAATTCCCATTCCATCTACAACAGTAAGTATGCTCACTAATAATGCCATATATGTTGCCCCTTTGAATGAATTATCATTCTTAATTTTATGTCCGAATAAAGTCATTATTATTAGAACTATAGTAGCAGGATAAATAATTGATAATATTGGTTCTGCAAATGATATTATAGTACTTACTCCAAAATTAGATACAAATGCACTAAATACACAAACAGCTATTACTACAGCTTCATACTTTATCATTCCTTTAGAAATTTTAGTAAAGTATTGAGCTGTTGCAGAAGTAAGACCTATGGCTGTTGTCAAACATGCTAGTCCTACAATTATTGCAAGTATTACTTTTCCTGGTTGACCTAGTAACTGCTCTGTTATACTAACTATTAGTGATGTTTGATTTATCTCACTTGGACTAAAACCTTTGAATTGATGGGCCACAGATGAGCCTAAATATGTAAGACCTCCATAAACTATGAATAATGCTACCCCTGCCACAACTCCTGCTTTTAATGTTAATTTTACTTTTTCAGATTCATCATTATATCCTTTTTGAGAAAGTGATATTATAACAACTGCAGATAATGCTATGGCTCCAAGAGGATCCATTGTTTGATATCCTTGAGATATACCTTCTGCAAAAACTTGATTTATAACTGCTGGTTCATTTAAATTTCCAAGTGGATGTATTACACCCATTATTATTAAAAATATTAAAGCAATTAATAAAGCTGGAGTTAAATATTGTCCTATAATATCTACAACTTTGGATGGTTTTATTGTAAGTATTAATGTCAATCCAAAAAATAATATGGAGAATATAACAGGATTAAAACCCGCAAAAATTGGTTCCATCCCCATTTCAAATGTTGTTGCTCCTGTTCTAGGTATTGCTAAAAGTGGACCAAGGCAAATCATTATTGCTGTCGCTAATACGAATGATAACGTTTTACCACTTCTAATTAAGACTTTGTTGATATCACCTTGGCACTTAGCTGATGCTAATATGGCTAGTAATGCTAATCCAACATCTGCCAAAACAAAACCTGTAAAACCTACTAACCAGTCACTTCCTGATACTACTCCTAAATAGGGAGGAAATATTAAGTTTCCTGCTCCAAAGAACATAGCAAATAATGCAAATCCTACTACTAAGATATCCTTATTCTGACCTTTCATGTTAGTACCCCCTTAAACATTGAAAAATTTTATGTTTAAGTTGGATTATATATCATTAGAATTTAAATAGTATATAAATGTACTGTTTTTTAACATATTTTTATCATTCGGGGAAAAATTTAACCTAATTTTTACAGAAACGATATAATATTTAATTTATATTAGCTACTTTATAGTCAAAATAAAGTAAGAGTATCATTAGCATAATACCCTTACTTTATTTTTATCTATTCAGTTTCTGATTCTAGTCCTATATCACTGTCTCCTGAATCTGGTGTTGGCTCTGGATTAGGATCTGGCAATGGCTCTGGTGTTGGAGTTTCTTCCCCTGAACCGTCTCCTGGATTGTTTGTATCACCACCTGGATTATCTGTATCATCTTCTCCTGGGTATTGTCCTCCACTATTGTTTCCAGTATTACCAGAATTATTTCCGTTATTATTGTTGTTATTATTATTATTGTTATTATTATTACTATTCCCATTGTTTGGATAGTAATCATTCGATGTATCATTGTTATTGGAATTATCATCAGTATTATTATAAACTGGTTCACTATAATTATCCTTGTCATTTGAGGCTGGTTTAACTTCTGTAGCTTCTTCATCTACTGGTTCTTCATCTTCTAGTATTTCCTCTTCTAGCTTAGTAACAACAGGTTGTACAGGTGGTTTAGCACTTGCAGTTTCCTCTTTCTTTTTATTATTAAATAAACTTCCACCATTAATAGTTGTTGCCAATATTAAGAATACTAAAAGACAAACTCCTAACCTTATTATTAGTTGTAATGGTGTAGTTTTATAAGAATTTTTCTTAATTTCTACTTCGTATTCTTCATCATCTTCTTCAATTAGAACTTCCTCTTGCGTATCAACAGCAGCACCTTCCTTAATATACTCTAAGTAAGCATCGGCATCTGCTACAAATTTATTTAAATCTTCATATATACTAAATTTTTTATTAGTGCATTTATCAATTATATATAATAAGTCCTCGTCATAAATTTCATTTTTACATTTTCCTGGTTTAAAATTAGTATTTTTAGTTAGTAATTCAAATAAAATAACTCCTAAAGAATAAATATCTTCTTCTTCATTGAACTCTTCTTCTAAAGGTTCATTTAAAATTTTTTCCTCTAAGTAAGCTAGAGTATCTATTTTTACAGTACCATTTTCATCAATATATATATTGTCACAACTTAACTTTCCATAAACAATACTTTTGAAATGAAACTCTTTTAGCCCTTCTGCAACCTGTTTAAGTATTTTAATAGCTTCTACTCCACTAAGCTTTCCAGCTTGTAATTTTTCTTTTAAACTTATGCCAGGGAAATTTTCACATTCTATATAAGGATACGAGTTTTCTTCCCCTACGATGCTTCCCACAGTATTTATGCAAATTAAATTAGGATTTTCCATATCTTTTAGGATTCTTACTTCTTTTCGTAGATTATCTATATATTCTTTATTATTGCTATTATTAACTATAACTTTTAAAGTAATTATATCCTGTGTTATAGAATTTACAGCTCTATAAGTATCTGCCCATTGACTTCTGTCTATAATCTGCCTCTCACCATATTTTTCATTAAAATTATTCATTTCTTCCCCCTTTTCATAATTATTTCACAATACCCCATATAATAAATTATGTCTAAATTTACAATATTTGTAAATATAAAAAGGTGTATCAAGTAATTTTTCTAAAAAAATATCAATATATGTTTAATAATTCATATATTGATATTTTATTTTATAATTTATTCAATTTTATTTTCTTGCTTTGTATTATTATACAATATCATTTTTCATTATATTTTTTATAAGTTAAAATCCATCCATTATTTTGCAAATCCTCTAATTCTAAATCTAATTTTCTTAGCTGACAACAACACATTTGTAAATATTACTGATAATATAGCAGCTGCAAAAATAGACATTTTAGCTATTATAAGAAAAATTAGTGTTGCTCCAATTAGAGCTAAGCCTGGTATACACCTCTGATGTCACTATTTTCTTTATATTTTGTATCATAATAAACCTCCATATTTTTCAAAAAAGTAAACCTCAATCTAATTGAGGTCTACTGATTTACTGCTTTTTTAGTTTTTATAAAATCTTGTTGAAAATACTCTTTTGTAGCTTGCCTTACTTTTGGTAATAAAACTAGTAGAGCTAGAAGATTTGGTAATATTAATAATCCAAGAGCACAGTCTTGTATTGTCCATACCATTTCTATACTAACTAAAGCCCCTATTATAGTAAACATAGGGAACACATACTTAAAGTTTAGAGCAATCTTTTCTCCAAATACATAATTTAGTCCTACATAACCAAAATACCACTGGCTAATAAGTGATGTAAATGAGAAAGATATTAAACTTACAGATACTACATATTTTAATAATGGATGTATTGTTCCAAAAGCATTAATAACTAATACAGATGGATGTGCTCCACTATCTAACACTCCTGTACATCCTAAGATTAATCCTGTTATTGTACATATTACTATTGTGTCTATAAAAACTTCAGTTACTCCAAATATAGCTTGTTCCACAGGATGAGAAACGTTGGCCGTTGAATGTATTACAGGTGCCGATCCTTCACCAGCTTCATTTGAATATAGTCCTCTAGCTACACCAAATCTCATAGCTTCTTTAATTGTATGACCTGCTATACCTCCCACTCCTGCTTCAAATGTAAATGCACTTTTAAATATTTCTGCAAACACACCTGGAACCTTATCTATATTTAATATTATTAAAAATAAACCAAATAAAATATAAAATATGGCCATTACTGGGACAACTTTTTGAGTTACACTTGCTAATCTTTTAAATCCTCCAGATACTATAATAAATATTATTGTACATAATATTACTGCAGTAATTATAGTTGAAACTTCAAAAGTATTTTTCATTACTCCTGAAATAGCATTAGATTGTATAAAATTACCACCTATTATTTGAACTGTCATAAGTATGGCTGTTATACTACCTAATACAGGTAGTTTTAAACCTTTTGAGATGTAGTACATAGGGCCACCTACATACTCTCCTTTATTATTTTTTTCTCTATAAATAATACCAAGGATTATTTCTCCATATTTAGTTGCCATACCTAAAAATGCAGCTACCCACATCCAAAAAATTGCTCCTATTCCTCCTGAAACAAGAGCTGTAGAAACACCAATAATATTTCCACTACCTACACAACTTGCAAGTGCTGCACACATTGCTTGAAATGAAGATACATTTCCTTTAGAATTAGATTCTCCACCTTTTGATTTTTCTCTTATAGGATTAAATAATGTTTGCTTAATAATATATGGGAATTTTCTAAACTGAATAAACCCTGTTGCAAATGAATATAAAACCCCTACTGCTAGTAGAGTATATAGTAGCCAATCCCCCCATAAAAAACTAGCAAGTTGTTTCAAAAAAACTCCCAAATTTTCCATACTTACCTCTCTTAACTGCTATAATTTTTAAATTTCAAAGTCATCCATAAATATTGGATTACTCCAAGCCTTTTTACCGTATTGGGTTGATAGGTTTAGAAAAGAAGGACATAATATTATAGTTTCAAATTAATATTTATTGATAAAACTATAATCATTTTATAAAAAATTTGCTTAAGATTAAAAAAGAGCTAACTTATATTAAAATAAATTCATTTTGATATATGGTTGGCTCTTTTTCTTATGTAGTGAAATATAAATAAAGAGTTTACTGTACTTGCCATATAATAAATCATGTTATAATAATGATAAAATTTACTCATAAAAAAAGGGAGGTTTATCTTGTCTCACAAAGAAAAAAATTTCAATTTAAAAAGAATAATTATAATACTAGTTTTGTTACTAGTAACTATACCAATCATTACTTTTTTTGCTATCCAATCTACAACAAAACAGAAAAAAGAAACTTCAACAGCTCAAAGCAATGCCAACAACGGGATTACAAATATTTTATTGCTAGGGACTGATGGTAGAGAAAATGAAGGTAGCTTTAGATCTGACTGCATGATTATTGCAACTCTAGATATGAAACATAATAGTATAAAACTAACTTCACTTGCTCGTGATACATATGTTGATATTCCAGGTGTCGGAAAAGGGAAGTTAAATGAAGCTTACTTTTGGGGCAAAGAAGAATTGCTTTTTAAAACTATAGAAAAGAATTTTGGAATTGAGTTGTATAAATATATTCAAGTGGATTTTGATAATTTAATGAATATTATATTTGAGTTGGATGGGGTCACAGTAAGTGTAGAAGAACATGAGCTAGATGCCGTAAATGCTCTAATTCCAGCATCTTATAAAAGTTGTACATATGAAAACAAAGGTGAAATGAAACTTCTAACTTCAACAGGTAGACAAAAACTAAATGGATACCAAGCCATTGCCTATACTAGAATTAGATATTCGGACAATGCGATAAATAGAGATGGTAGACAAAGAGAAGTATTGATGTCAGTTCTTAGGGATATAAAAAACGAATCACTTTCCAGTTCCCAAGATCTTCTTAATAAACTTTCTCCATATTACTCAACAAACATTACTTCTTCACAAGTTCTTGATATGGCTGCCAATGCCTATTCTACTGGAGCTATTAAAAATATTAAACAAGGTCAATTCCCTATTACTGATGATGTACATGTTAAAGGTGGAACTTATAAAGATGCTGGCTGGGTTTGGTTATACGATTTGAACTCTGTGAGTGTGTTACATGATTTTATTTATGATGATATTGATATGAAGGATAATGAATATTTAAAAGATGATAGTAACATAAAGCTAAATTACTAGTTATATAAATTTCAGACTCAATCAGACTTAAGTGCTTTTTCATAAGTCAGGTAGATAACATTAATCTACCTGACTTTTTTTATAAGAGAATTTATATTAAATATAACATGCCTTATAGGCCTACACATTTGCCATATTTTTATTATATTTTTATAAATTATGTTGTCACATGATATTTCTTTGTTATCCCTTATAATTTTGCAACAAACTCCTATAACTTGATTCTTTCTTACAATTTCGGTCCACTGCTGTGCGTCTCCATTTATAATAAAGGTATCTTGATCTATGATTTTCATTACTCTATGTAATACATACTGACCACTTTGCCTTTGTATAAATATTATTTCACCTTTCTTTATTGGCCTATTATCAATAGATGTTAAAATCACACTGTCACGAAGGTGCTTTAAAATCGGTGTCATGGAGTAACCTGTTACTCTTAGTTTACACTGACCACCATTATTTATTATTTCTTCCATTATAGGTACAATTTCTTTGCCATCTCTAGAATTAAATTTACTAGTATTCATACTCTTCACCTTGTTTTATAGTCTCATATTAGTTTATATTCTTTTAATAAATCTATTCTTCTGTTGCCTACAGCAATGGTCTCTTTTGCAGTTGCTCCCACACTAGACAAACTATCTCTTTCCTTTGTATAGGTAAAAATCCTACTACCCCATGCCACTGGTAGCAATATAGGGTATTTTTCTAAGTATTTATATCGCCCTTTTAAAGTCTCTGCTTTTGGGAATATTGCTGCCAAGTTTGATTTTATTTTTGATTTTGATTCTTTATTTAGGGCATCTAAGGACATATTTGCTGCATTTAGTCTTGCTTGTGTGCTAGCTCCGTAAACTCCACCCTCCATTATGTCCTCTAGCAAGTCTTTTGTGTTTATGTAATATGTATTTTTGTTCTTTGGATAAATTATTTTATTTTCATCAAGACCAAGGTAATCTATAGCTATTTGAAGTAGGTTGACTACTAAAGTATCATAGCCTAGATCGATTATTTCTTTCCATATATAGTCCCAATTAATAATTTCATGATGTTTGTTGATGTACATGGATATGTCACAAATCTGTCTAATTCCAGTACCACATGATACAAAGTGCTTGATTGCGTGGCAGATGATGTATAGAAAATGCTTATCTAAAGAAAAAGTGTGTACATCTACATTGCTGATGTTTATTGTATCTATATCTTGGAAAACCGTGGCAAAGATTTCTTCCATTTTTCTATTTATAGTTGATTGTTCTCCAAATAAAGTTGTGTGTAGTTCTAGATGAAGTCCTGTTTTTTTACAGAAATAGTGATAAACATTAGCTTCTTCTTCATCAGATAAACCTCTTTCCATGTCATTTTCTTCTAATATTTTTATTGCTTTTTTTAAATCTTTTTTTTCTATTAATAAATCCTCATCTCCAGATATTCGCTCATCTGGGATTGGATATAGCTCTCTTAATATAATTCCTTTGAATACAAGAATTTTAAGTCCTGCTTTGTTTAATTCTTTGTATAGTTGTAAAAATCTATCACTTCTTTGAATTTGACTGTAGATGATTTGCATGGATGTAGTTTTGAAGTGTTTTTGAAAGTCTTGTTCTGTTTTTTTGAATGATTCTGTTTTGTATGATGATTCATATATTAGTGGCATTACTTTGTGTATGGATGCTAGTTTGAGTGTTTCATGCCAGTTTGGTGATATTTGTATTGGTGTTTTTTGGTTTTGTATTGTTGATTTTAGTAGTTGTAAAAAATCTTTGTGTATTTTGTTCATATTTCTCCCTCTTGAAGGGGTAACATTTTTGTGACCCCACTTTGTATATGTGTAAATTTTTGATTTTTGTGATTCTACTTAGTTAAATTATAACACTATAAAAGGACAATTTTCATTGCCCTTTTTAAAATATTTTTTTATATTATATCTGCATTTTTAAGTATACCTAAAAATTCTTCCATGTCTATTTTTGCTGTTTTTTCATCTACTTCATATTCTGATAGAATTTTCTTTAGCATTTCATCTTGGTTTTCTACTGATTCTAAGTTTTCCCAAATGAATACTCCCACATCATTCATTGTTATAAGTCCATTAAAATCCATTGCTGTACTTCCTATAGGTACTAATATATAGTCCCCTGCTATTTCTCTCTTAATAAAATCTTTCTTAATTTTCATCATAATACCCCTTCCCATTTATCTACTCATTTTTATTCAAGTGATTTTAACATTTCTTCATATATAGATTTTGTCATATCACAAATATAATTAGGTTTTTTATCAAATTCACCTGTCTCAGCATATGCTACTGATGGACAAACATGACATATGGATTTCAAATTACATACACTACATTCTTGAGGTAAAAATATTTTATTCGTTTCATCTAATATTTCTTTCCAAGCATTCTCAAATCCAATTTCAAAGGGATTAGAGTTTGGAAAATTCATCATACCACATGGTGTCATCTCACCTTTCCAATTTATCCAAAATGTACATCTTCCTGCTCTACAAGACATAGGTATAAGTTTACTCTCCCCTTGTCTTATTTGTTCTTCTCTTAAGCTAACCATATTTTTCATGTTTTGTGATTTTTTAATTAACCCATCCTGACTTAATCTTAACTTTTCACCAATAAGTTCATAGCATGCTGCTTTTTCAGATGACATTCTTTCCCCAATGCCAACCTTACTTTCATCTTTTCTTGCTGGTGGAAAAATATAACTTGTGGTTCTAATTTCAATATCTTTTGCTTTTGCAAATTTATGTATATCTTCCATATCATTAATATTATACTCTGTCAAAGTCATACTAATTTTAACTGGAATATTAGCATTTTTTAATAAGTCTATTGCATTACTAACTTGATCAAACCCATTTGGATTATTACATAGCTTGTCATAAGTTTCATTTGATGAACCATATACAGTTATATTTATCTTAGATGGAGGTATTTCTCTCAACCATTCTATTGTATCTTTATCAATCATAGTTGCATTTGTATTTATTTTAATAATAAATCCCATCTTAGCTAATTCAGTATAAATTCTCCTAAAATCTTTTAATAAGAACGGTTCTCCTCCCGTTATCAATAAAAATAACATTCCTGCATCTCTACATTTTTTACCTAATTCTATCCATTCATCTGCAGTCTTTTCTGAATATCCACTACTTTTTATTTGATCGCTAGACATTCTCACATAACACATCTTACAATTCAAATTACATCTTGGTGATAATTCAAATGTTCCTGCAAGTGGTATTTTTTTTATACATGCTTTTCGATATAGATATTCAGTTATTTGTGGTTGTGTATTATGTTCATGCATCAACTATTCCCCCTAACTTTCCCCAATTTGAGATAATCTCTAAGTAAAATAACTGCATCCTCATTTGGAAGACAAGTTAATTCTATTATCTCTATATTATTTACTACATCTTCTACTATATCGGATACTTTCAATACACTTTCTTTATCCCATATATTCACTGTAACTTCACTTATTATTCTCTTATAAGCTTCTATCTTACTTATTTTGCGAATGCAATTTTCATTGCCTTGCTTTAATAATACTATAATGCCTACTGGATGTCTTTCATTTTCACAAATACTAGAAGATCCGCAAAATGGTATGCCCATTGCAAAGTACTCATTACCTATCTTTTTAATTAATGTTCTGTCTCCATTTATTATCTTTGCTTTTAGAGTTTCATTCCATAAATTAGCTTGTGTAGACTTTCCTGTCCCTGATGGAGCAGTAAATAATATACTTTTATCTTTAAATAGAATATTTGATGAATGCAGTACTATACTATTATTTTTTAGAAATAAATCTTCCATTACTAATAGTTCTAATAAATGCTTTGTGCTATAAAATGCATCTTCTTTTCCTTTATAAATATTACAGGTATACTGTGATGAACCTTTTTCAAATTCAACACAAGCATAATCTCCAAATAAATCATTCATACCATATACTCTACTTGTTTTCTTTCCATCCTTATATATTTTCATTGTACTATTTTTAAATATCATTTTTTCATTTTCAAAAATAAAAGGATTTGAAATCTTAATTTTATATAAAGCATCATACTCTTCATCATTTTTGTTGTAAATAAATTTATCTAATATATCATAGTTATTAAATTTTATATCTGAATTTATTCCTATTAAAATATCTCCTATTTTATATGATTTCATTTTATCCTACTCCCTTAATAAAAGTGTATATATAAAATATGGCCATGTCAAAAGACATGACCATACCTATTTTTATAGTATATTTAAATTTTATGATGTGAAGAAGTTTCTATTTTCAGGTCCATGGTAACAAACTCCATTTGACTCACCTAATTCATCCATCCAACCTGCTGTACAATCATTATTTCCTTTGTTAAATAGATAAGTTGTTATTACATTTAAATCTTCATCAATTTCTTCAAACGACATCCATGAATGACAACTATATCCATCAGCAAAGTTTAATTTTTCTTCACAAGGGCTTGATGCACATATTTCAGACATACTATAATCTTCTATTAAAACTCTTGGTTTTTCATATTGCTTTTTCATATTTACCCCCTCCCTTTTATTATTAAATAACTAAAAACTTACTTAAACCATTTTGAAAATAAATTTTTAATTGTATTTTTTATAGTATTAACAACTTTATCAATGGTATTATTTTTATCGTCACTAGGTTTTTCAGTTGGTTTATCTTGTATATTATCTTCTGTATCATTACTACCTGTTGATGAATCAGTGTCTTGTACATTATTTCTGCTTAAAGTCATTTTTACTGCATATTGTCCAACTTCTTCATTTGATACTATTGAAGGTTGAATTGTAGGCTCTTCATCATAAGTAAATTTAATTTTACTTAATGAAACTATTGCATCATTATCACCTGTGTTAGTAATTACTAAATATGCTTGATTATTTTCATCAAATACGATTGAATCTGTAACATCATAATACATACTTGTTGATGTATTTAATGTAATCTCTTTAGAAGAATTAGAATCTGAACCTATTGTAACTTTAGTTGCTGTTCCATCTGGAGCTTTAGCACCTATTTGTACTGATGCAGGTTTAGAAGATTTTAACTTGAATCCTATAGAATTACCTTTTGAAAGATAAACTTCATTGTTAGGTCCTAAATCTTCATAATCTTTTATTGTTGCTGTATTACCAGTTGAATCAACAAACACTATACCACTTGCCTCTGTTCCTGATGTTAAATCACCTTTTTTAATTAATAGATTTCTAAGTTCTTTTACTATTGCATTTGCTTCTTTATCAGCTTCATACTGATTGTTTGCTTCTTTTGCATCTTCACTCTCTGGATCTATTGGGTTATATAAACGTATACCATCTATATATACAGTACTAGGTGTAGTTACTCCAGCTGAATTAGTAGATGCACTTACAGTTATTACTACTTTATATTGATCATAAGGTAAATCAGTTACTGAAATTACAGGTATTTGATATAATACCCCACCTACTGTTTCATACACAGTGTTTACTGGTATATTTTTGACTAAAGTATTACTAGAGTCATATACCTTAACAGTCATTTTTCCTGTATTATTATCAGTTCTACTAATTAATTCAAATCCAGTTCCTTTAAATGTAAACTTAGCTGAAGCTGGTGCACCTTTTTCTGCTGTTACCTTATGTGCTGAACCATAACTAAATGTTTTATCATCTGCATACGAACTATCTTGACCATATGTAGCATCTGAACCTTGAGCACTATCTTGTTCTTCCTTACCTGTTGCATCATAATCTTCATCCGTAACTGTTGTCCAGTTGTTACCATTAAAGATTATTCCGTTAGTTGTTCCATTAGTGTTAGTACTTGCATCACCAAAATTATCTTCATAGTAAACTGAAGTTGCAGGTATTACAGATATAGAAGAATATTTATAGAAATCATCTTTTTGACCTTCACTATTAGTAGTTGTTCCTGTTACTTCATAGTAGAATTTATCAATTCCACTCATGTATTTTGATAATGTATATGTTACATCACCAGTGTTATTTTTCTGTACAGCTTTTCCATATTCATCAGTAGCTTCATCTGTAAATGCATTATTATGACTACTTGAAACTCCTGTATTTAAATCAGTATCTAATGTAGTTCCATCTTTTTTAGCAATACCAGTTAATGTTGTATTTTTTAATCCATCATTAGCTAAGACATTAAATGTTATTGGTTTTCCATAGTCAAGAACTATTGAATCTGGAGTTAAGCTAGTCTTAGCTTTTACACCAAATGATACTGTTGAAGTAGTATATGGTTCAGTACCACCTATTAATGTACTACCTTTATCAGCTGCATCATTTTTAGAGCTTGATTGTGTAGCACCACTTTGTCCTGGTTTAGTAACTGTATAATATGCATTTTCATTTAATAATTCATATCCACTTGGCATGTATTTAGAGTCATTAGCATTAATTGTTGTATTTTGTCCTAAATTTATATCTACATCTTTAGTTGATACAACAACTTTAAACCCTTCTGGGACTACTACACCTGCAGAGTTTACTGGTTTACCTTCATTATTTACAAGGTAATATTCAACTTTAACAGATGCATTCCCCCATGGAAGAACAGGTGATTTTATATTTTTTGTCTCATTTTTATCTTTATAACTCTTATAAGTTAAAGTTGCATCACCTTTATTAGTAGGATAATTATCTTTTTTTACACCTTGATCTGACATTGATCCTGTTAAGTATTCAGCAAAGCTTAATACAATTTCTTTAGAAGTAATATCTCCTATTTTCCAAGTAAATGTTTTTGTTGCTATATCATAAGTGAATTTTTCTGCATTTATTTTTCCATTAGATAAGATATTTGTATTTCCTTTTAGACTCGATGTAGCTGAAGTACCAGTAGAATTAAATGTTATTTTTTCTAATTCTTCAGGTGTTCCAGTACGATTACCATTTGCATCTAAGTCATAGCTTAATACTTTTATACTTGTATCAAAACTAGTTGCATGGCTTGGAGTAGCCATTTGTAATTCAAACGCATCTCCTATTGTATCGCTTAATTTAGCCTCCGTACCGGCTTTTTTAATTGATGTTGCAATATTTTGGAATGCTGTATCTAAAGCACCTGCTGTAGTTACATTTTTATAATATGTATCATTAGCTGTTGTTCCATCTTGGCTTGCCATATGGTCACGTAATATTCCTATGCATGCACTTTGTGTAAGAACATTATAACTAGGTGATTTTTGAATACCAAATCCTACTGTATACATAGTTGCCCCTAAATTCTTTAATGCTATAGATTTAGTATGATCAACATTAGGGTTTATATTATTTCCAGTTTTTCCATTATATCCATTTTCTGGCGCACCATCACTTAAAAATAATACTGCCTTATTTCTTCCACTTGAATTTGTATTTAATACATCATATGCCTTCTGTACACCATCATCATAATTTGTTCCTCCAGAAGGGCTGTTGCTAATATCATTTATAGCATTTAATACAACTTGTTTATTATTACTATTTTTTAAGTTACAGTTCATATCTGCACTTGAATTAAAAGTAACTAAAGAAACTCTGTTATTTGATTTACTACCATCTTCATTATCCGCAAGTATTTTATTAACAAAGTTTTTAGCTGCTTCTTTTGCTATATATATTCTTCTGTTTGATGTTGTACTTGTTTCATTTCCATTTACATTCCACTTCATACTTCCTGATGTATCAAGTACTATAACAACATCTATACCTTTTTTAATAGGAACGCCTGTAACTCCAAGTTCTACTCTCGTAAGACCTGTATCATTAAATATATCTGATGTAGCAGATTTATTAAGTCTTACAGCTCCTTGATCAGGATACTCTGGTTGGTCAGCACCATTTAAGTCTCCATCTGGCAAATAAGAATCCGCCTCACTATCACTAGAATAGTAATAGTTAACAACTGTATCACCATTAATTTCTATAGTCTTATCAATATTTGTAGATTCCTTTTCATTTACAGTCATTTTAGTAAATGTATAACTATCATATTTACTTGGTATCTCTACAGTTTGAGTCTTACCATCTTTTACATCTTTTGATATTGTATCACTTTCTTGTTTATTTCCATTTACATAGAAATTAACTGTAAAAGAAACAAGTTGTGCTTTTTTATAATAGTATTTTACTGTAGTATCTCCATTAATGTTAATTGTGTAATTTTCTTCAGTACTCTCATTTCCATTATTAACTATCATTTTTTCAAATATATATTCTTCTGAATTTTCATATGGACTAGATATAGTAGTTGCTTTTCCATCTGCAACTTTACTTGATGAGCTATCAACCTTCTCACCATCTAAATAGTATTCAACATTTAAGTTTACTTTTTGTACTTTTTTATAGAAATATATATGACTAGTTAAATTAGAACTACCTTTAAAATCAGTCCCTAGATATGCATTATTAGCTGATACTATAAATGCATTATTCTGAAGTATTGATGATGATATTTTAACATTTTGTGTATTATTGTCCAATGTAGCATTGTATTTGTAATTATTCCATTTATCCCCTGTTCTTTCTAATCTCAAATAACTATCGCTAGTTATACTTTTAATAGTATAATTATTAGTATTTTTAGTAATTCTCCATTGAGAATCTGATGTTGCACTCTCTATCTCATTATTTGAAATAGTTACAGATTCAGATGAAATATTACCATCATTATTTTTCATAGCTTTGTTATTGGCTACAATTAAGTACTCACCTGTATCAATATTATCATCTGTAACTAACTGCCATGCATAGTCATTAGATGATGTATCAGCAAGTGTTATTGCTTCATTTTCCTTAGTATCTTCTTTTGAGTCTACCGTTTCAGCAAAAACATAACATAAATTAGATGCGGACATTACTAAGAACATCATAAATGCCATAATTATCGAAGTGAATTTCTTCATTATTTTCCCCAATTAATTTTTCCCCCTTTCAAAATCTTTGCTAATTTATCTTTAGAAAAACTAAAAATAAATCCCCCCTTATTAAAAGATTAAGATAAATCAACCCCATAAATTTATATAAATATTAAATTATAGATCTAGCTAAAATCTATAATTAATAATATTTATTTTACTCAGATAGAATATTATTCACCATCAAAATTTGACTTCCATTTTTATAGAAATGAGAGGTTTCAGCTTCCACTGTTGCTCCTGCTTTCATATTTTCAAATTTTGCTCTATATGTAATACCTCCCAAATATGCGCCCCCATTTTGTATATTTTTATAGTATACATATACTGTTCCTAAGTCTTTATCTGAAATGTTTTTAATTTTTATCTTCTTGTCTTCTGAGCTTATTACTTGAATTTGCTTGTCCATCATTGGCATTTTTTTCATTGTTGCATCTAGTGAATCTATTATTGTATACTTGTCATCTTCTTTATATTCAACTTTTCCACTTGATTCCATAACTAGAGCTGATGTTTTAGGTTCTAAATTTGATACCTTAAAAGTTACTGTATCCTTTTTATTTATTTTTACTTTTATTTCTCCATATTGAATGACTTGATCTGAATTGTTTTTAACTAGAATAGAGAGAACATTTGCTGTTGGTGTGTCGCTGCCATCTTCTACAAATGGTCCTGTATATTGTCCTATATTTTCTATTACTAAATTTGTATTCTCCACACTATAAGGTAGCTTTAGTCCACCTACTTTTTCTTTTGTATTTTCGTTGAATCCTGATATGTCTTCTACTTTTGCTGAGTCTGCTTTTGGAATTTCTATAGCTTCACTTTCTACCTTAGTAGAGTTTGAGCCTTTTTTTGAATTGTTATTTGATAAATTTTTGTTATTAAACCACAATCCTCCCCCAAAGATTGTAACTACCACAATAATTCCAGTAACTATTTTCCCCTTTTTATTCAACTTTTTCATCTCCCCATTAAGTTTTCATTATTACTAATATAATAAATTATACCACATTTTACCATTCTAGAAACTCCTATATGTACATAATTTCGTACTTATTTAAAAAACTTACTTTATATATGTATACAAAAATTTTATTTGTTAATTACTTTCAATTGTTTATAATAGAATCTTCTATTTCCACAAAATTACCTCATCAAAACTGAAGCAACCCTTCTTCTAAAAATCCTTTATCAATCTCTCAACTTCCATACAATCAATCTCTGCCACGCTACCTCTGTCAATCTTATAAACCCTGTTACACATGCTCAACACACTCGGTCTATGAGTAGTAACAATACAAGTCCTTGCATACCCCATATCCATAATATTTCTCAAAACTTCCCTCTCTGTATAAACATCTAGCGCAGAAGTAGCCTCATCTAGCAACAATATAGGACTTCTTCTAAGCAAAGCTCTCGCGATAGACAACCTCTGAGCCTGTCCTTCAGAAAATCCTCCACCTCTCTCACCAACTTTACTCTCCAATCCCTCTGGCAACTGCTTCACAAAATCCCATGCACAAGCAGCCTTCAATGCCTCAACAATCTCATCATCAGTTGCATTTTCTTTTACCATTCTCATATTGTCACCTATAGTTCCAGAGAATATGGTATTTCCCTGTGGTACATAAGCAAAAAATCTTCTCGTATTTGCAGAAATCTTACACTCCACACCAAAAGCACCCCTCACCACTGCCTTGCCTTTTTTAGCATTAATAAGCCCCAACAACAATCTCACCATGGTAGTCTTTCCTTCACCAGAAGGTCCAACTAATGCCACTATTTCTCCTGGGTTAGCTTCTACATGAGCATCTTCAAATACAACTTTATTTTCATCATAATTATACATAACATCTTCCAACTTCACTGAAAGACCCTTATCCAAACCTCCTTTTTCCACTGACTTAACCTTCTCATCATCTATTTTCTCTTCATGAG
>OKWN01000480.1_pt1 | contig 17747 bp, 12 predicted proteins | sample 1607151 | NCBI WGS metagenome assembly OKWN01 (sample SAMN07501046, study PRJEB24779) | human gut metagenome | isolation source: stool | host: human infant | place: USA: Pittsburgh, PA | reverse complement strand
ATTTCTCTTTTTATGTCATCACTACTTAAGTTACTAATATCAGGATGAGAAAAAGTATGGTTTCCTATTTCATGTCCTTCTTTAGATGCTCTTATTAATGGTTTACTATACCAATTAGCATGCTTTCCTACTACAAAGAAAGTACCTTTAATATTATATTTATCCAACACATCTAATATTTGGTGTGTTTCTTTTGGATGGGGTCCATCATCAAAGGTTAGTGCTATTATTTTTTCTTCTCGTGAACCATTTTTAAAAAATATGTCGGTATTTCCAACTAATGAAGATATCTCTTGGCTATTAGAAATTATAATAAACAAGGTTATCATAAATAATAAAATGCTTTTAACTTTAGATGTCATTATAATCTTACTTCCTTTCTTGTGTTAACCAAAAAAGTTTTCCGTGTAGTAAGTTTTATATTTTCCTCCAAATACAACTCCCACACCGATATATTTATAATTCCCTAAAATATTTTTTCTATGTCCTTGTGAGTTCATCCATCCATTATGAACAAATATAGAATTTGTCTGACCAGCTGCAATATTTTCTCCTGCACTTAAATAATCAATTCCTTCATTTTCCATTCTATCAAAAGGTGTTTGATTGTTTAAATTTTTATGATCAAAAAAATCATTGTCTTTCATATCTTCACTATGTTTTCTAGCACATATGGTTGCTTTTTCATTATAATCTAACTCTTTTAACTTATATTTGTACCTTGTGCTATTTGTTAAATCTATTATTTGGTACATAAAACTTTTTTCTATGTCTTTATCTTTTGGTGCATATATACTTTTAACTTCATCTTCACAATTTTTTTCAATTATTTGATAAGCCCAAATTTTATTTTTATCAAACTTGTCATAAAACACTGTAATGTACTTTTTATTCTTATATATGATGTCATATTCATCATTAGAAGATATTTCATATTTTATATTTCCCTTATTTTTATACTTTAGTATTTTATAGTTATCTTTTATGTACTTCAAATCTTTATTAATACATATTCCTTCACTTTCACAAGAATCAATATTAGTGGTAAATAAAGCTACCACTTTATTATTTTTTATTCCTACCATAACAAACTTTTCTTTATAAGCATTGTATACATACCAGTTAAAATTATATTCACTTTTATCTATTCTATTTGGTTTATTTATCCTTTTAATCACAGATGCTTTTGAATCACCTATCTTTATTTTTTTAAAGTTATCAATTGTTTTTATATCCATTTCTTTATTATACTCATTTTCAATACTTACTATTGAATCATTTTTCGAAAAATTTTCTTGTATTATATTTACAATATCTACAAAATAGCCTGTATTATAAAAAAACACTATAGATAATACTAAAAATATAGATATTAATTTTTTCAAAATATCACCCTTTCAAATCAAAGCAAAGACATAAAATGAATTTATAAATATTTAGAAATTTACTTTGGTCAAAAAAAGCTTTATCTTCAGATAAAGCTATAATTTAACACAAAATAATTCGTCTAAACTCCTTCCAAAAACAGAAGGTTTATCAAATTTCCATGTTCCTTCATATATTAATTCTCCATTTAAGTAAAAAGTACCATTTCCATGCTTTTTACCATGCATGAACTCTCCCTCATATTTTTTTCCTTCTCTCCAAATATAAGTTCCAAATCCATGTATTAAATTATTTTTCCACTGACCTTCATAAATAAGGTTTCCACTCTGATCAAAACATTGACCTTCTCCATCCATCTTTCCTTCTTTAAACTCTCCGTTATACCTTACGTTATCGTTCCAGGTAAATATACCTAATCCATGCTTTTTACCTTCTTTCCATTCACCTATATACTCATCTCCATTAGAATAGCTCATTTGACCTATTCCGTCCATTAAGTCCTCCTTAAAATTACCTAAATAAATATTTCCATTTTCAAGCTTACATTCTCCAATACCTTCTCGTAAATTATTTTTAAATTCACCCATATACTCCATGATAACTTTACTATCATTATACATTATATAATAGCCCCTACCATGTAATTCATTTTTCTCTATTTTACCTATATATTTATCTCCATTTGAAAAATAATAAATCTTATCTTTATTACATGTAAACTCATCTTCTTCATTTAATTCTTCTTTTTCAACCAAAAGCATTTCTTCTTCAGTTGCTACAACTTGCTTCTTTTCTGCTTTTCTTTTCATATTTTCAACTGCTTTAATTGTTTTTTTATAATTATTAATTTCCTTTAAATATTCTTTATATATGTTAACAAAATCTTTTGATATACTCATATTCATCCCCCATTTTCTCTATGGCTTTTCTTATATATTATTATAAAGTAAGAGAAATTTTTTTTCCATACTTACTTATCTATGTAATTATTTATATAGGTATTTATTAACTCTTTTGCAAATTATAATATAAACTATATATACAATTTGTATTTTTATTTAAAATTAATAAAAGCCAGAACATAGTCTGGCTTTACTTTATAAAAACTTTTCTTTGAATCCTTTACCTTTAACTTCATTTATATCATTAACTGAAATAAATGCTCTTTCATCATATTTTAATGCAATTTCTTTTATTTTTGGAATTTCTCTAGATAAAACTACACAATAAATAATTTTTTTCTTTTCTTGAGTATATCCACCTTCTGCATTTAAGAAAGTTACACCTCTAACTAGAGTCTCCATAATTTCATTTGCTATAGGTTGTGAGTTATTAGAAAATACCATAACTGCTTTTTCATCATTTAGCGCATCCTTTATATAACTCATAACTTGTGCATTAATAAACATGGCAATTAATGTATATAGTGCTAAATTCAATCCAAACAATAAAGAACTAACAGAAACAATTGCTAAATTTATTCCAAAGCTAGTATTCTTCATTTCAATATTTAATTTATTCTTTAAGATTGCACCTATTATATCAGTTCCTCCAAGAGATGATTTAGTTCTGAATACTAATCCATTACCAACCCCACATAAAATTCCTCCATATACACTTTGAAGTAGTATATCATCAACAGGTATAATGCTACCTATTTCTTGTGTTATACCTATAATTACAGAAAAAAGTATCATATTAATTAAACTTGTAATTAAAAAATCTTTATCCAAAAATATAAATCCCAAAATAAAGATAGGTATATTAATAAAAAATGTAATAAATCCAACATTTATATTAGATAAATAGTTAATTGCCGTTGATACACCAGCTACTCCTCCACTTAATAAATGCGCCTGTCTTAAAAAACCATTTACCCCAATGGACATAATTGTAATACCCACTATTATAATTGAGTACCTTACATAAATATTGTCTTGCTCCATTGTATTAACCTTACTCATAAAGTTCCCTCCAAATAAATTAAACAAATTGTTATAAACATCATTCTTATTGTTTACATTATTATATTAACATACTTCATTTGTTTTTGCATGATTCATTTCATTTATTTTTAAAAGAGAATTTTCACATTCATCTAAGAGAACCACTAATAATTAAATTTCCGTGCTTATCAATATAGTTATTTTTATTTTCATTAACTTGAGCATATCCTTCTAGAAAATCCGATGCGGATTTAAATACAGGTTTAATTACCATTTCACCCTCTTTATTTATAAATCCCCAATACCCTTGGGAGAAATATCCTTTTTTTACATTTACTCTAGCTAATCCCTCATAAAAGCTACATGCATAATCAAATTTTGCATCAATAACTAGTTTTCCCGATTTATCTATATAACCCCATTTATTATTAATACATACAGGCGCTAAATCTTCTTTAAAACTTTTTGCTTTATCATATAAATAATCAATTACTAGTTTCCCATTCTTGTCTATATACCCCCACTTATTATCTTTTCTAACACTAGCTAAATTTTGCGAAAAATCAGAACCCATAATAAAATCTCCATCTATTATTATTTTTCCATTTTTATCAATATAACTATATCTATTTTTAAATTCTACCAAGGCTCTTTCATTGTAAAAGCTATTTACATAAGAGTATATAGGATCTATGGTCATTATTCCTTTTTTATTTATAAAGCCCCACTTTTTATTCAATCTCACTCCACAAAGCTCTTCATTAAAGTTTAAAGCCGCTCTATACATAGGCTTTATTTCAACTTCTAAATTGGTATTAAAAAATCCATATTTACCATCTATTCTAATTTTTGATAACCCCTCACAAAACTGATTTGCGCTTTCAAGCTGTAAAAAAAAATTTGAATTCCCCTTATTATCTATATATCCAAATACCCACTTTGTATTATTCCTTATTTTTTTTATATAAGTAATAATACAGTATCCTTCTTTAAATCTACTAGAGACATAGTTATATTTAGGCTTAATAGCTATATTATAGTTCCTGTCAATAAACCCATATTTACCATCTCTTAGTATTGGCAAAATCAACTCCTGACTCATCTTATCTCTCCTAAAAAATAATAATCTTTCTATATCTTATTATTCATTCAACTTACATATACTAAAAATTCACTTTGCTTAAATCGCTGTATGATATAAATTTAATTCTAAATAACTTAGCTATCCAAAACTCTCTTATTCCATTAAAAATAAAAAAAGATATAAATTGAAAATAAATTTTCAACTTATATCTTTTTTATTAATTATTTTTTTAAAATATTTTTTACTTTTTCTGTTATTAAATAACTACTATCTGGATCTTCATATCTTAGTGAGTAGAAACAATCTTTTGATTTTTGTAATTGATTGTCTTCATAATATAATATTCCCATTCTATAATAAGAATCATCAAAGTATTCATAAGATTTATTAAATGTATTAACATATCTTTGGTAATAAGATATAGCTTCCTTATCTTTGTTTAGTTTCTCATAACATAAACCTGATTGATAGATTGATGATGATTTAAAACTTGATTTTTTACTATTTTCAATTGCTAACTTAAAGTATTTTAAAGCATTTTCATAATCTCCAGCATTTTTATAAGATACACCTTTCATAAATAAGGCTTCTTCTCCTTGCTTTATTAACTTGGCATCTTCCGCTTTTTGTTTTGCATCATCCAATTCATTAGTTGTTTTATCTAAAGCTTCTTCCTTTTTAGATATTTCATTTTCTTTCTTTTCTAGCTCTTCATTTTTAGCACTTAACTGATTTTCTTTTTTAGAAATAGCTTCTTGTTTTTTATTTAATTCTTCATTAAGCTTATCTAATTTAGTTTTACTATATATTGCTGTTGCACCAATAACTACTATTAAAAGTCCAACTATAACATAAGCTATATTTTTCTTTTTGCTAAGTATATTTTTATGCTCTTTTAACTTTTCAATTTGTTTATTTTCTTTTTTTGCTACTACTACAGAAAACTCTTCTTCATTTATATGATCGTGATTTTTATCAAATAGATGATTATCAGCATCTACAAATCTAAGTCTATCTAATAATTCTTCTTTTTCCTCAGTTTTACCCATTTTTTCATATAATAATATTAAAATTACATATGGTTCAATAAGTTCAGGATCTTCTAATATCAATGAATCAAATATCTCCATAGACTCTTCATTCATCTCTTCATTAATAAATCTAATAGAGTGATTATATCTTTCTAAGAATACTTTAAACTCCCTTGAAGATAATTTATCTACATATTTTCTTGATAATTCATTATTCCCATAGCATTGAGCTGTATAAAAACTTTCGAAGGCTTTTGCAAAATCACACTTTAGTAACTTTAAAAGACCTCTCAAATTTAAAATATCTTCATCCTTTGGATTAATTTGTAATGCCTCATCTACTAGCCTGATTGCCGTTGTTATATAACTCTTTTGTGCTAATTCCAATGCATTATTATATTTATTATAAGACTCTAATTTTATTTCCTTTGGTAACACATTAGTATGCGTTTTTAACTCCTGCTGTAAATTAAGTATTGTTTCATCTTTATAATTAGATGTAACATAAGATTGCTTTAATGCCTTTAAAGTTTCATTATTTTCATCTTCATCTATTTCAAAGAAAGTATAGTCACTATTTTTTTCTTCTATTAAATCTATATCTAATATTTTTCTAGGCATATTTTCTATGTCTATTCTAATTTGTTCTCCTAAAATTTTAATCTCCTCCCTTGCATTTCATATAATCTAAGATATCACATTTGTTATATTAAGTCAAAAAATTATATATCTACACATATTTTGTATAATTTTATATTTTAACATATTAATTTTTTTCATACAAAAAGACCTAGGTTACCCTAGGTCTTTAATCTACTCTTTTTCTATAGGTTTATCATCTTCACTTGGAGTATCGTCTCCACTTACAGTATCATCATTGTTATTGTTGTTATTATTTTCTTCATTATTGCCTTCGTCCTTATTAGAGTCATTAGTTGAAGAATCAGCTTCTTCTTTTTTAGGAGGTTTTTCTTCTTTTTTTGTTCCTATTGCTAAAACTTGTTGTTTAGATGGATAAAAAGAAATTGATACCTTTTCTGTTTTTACTTCTTTTCCATTTTCATCATAATATTTTCTATAAGTTGATACAGTATAAGAATCCCTTCCTCGCTCTAATATTTTTTCTTTTCCTTTGTCTAACGTTGGGTCCTTTTCTTTTTTGATCGGAGCCTTAGTTACTTTGTCTATACTTGTACTAATTTCTATATTTTGTTTATCTTTATTATTTCCATAAACTTGACATGTAATTACTCCATTGTTGTAGTAATTTTGAATATATACAGGCTGGTTATAGTTATTCTTAAATACAAAATCTAATCCACTATCAGATACCACAGCATCTCTACCCTTATCAACGTAACTTGATGGTATAGAATGATTAGATACTTTTACTATATCAAGCCCTGCATATAGAACTGCATTATATAAAGTAGTAGATACTTGACAAACTCCACCACCTACTCCTTGTACAGCTTCTCCACTTACAATTACCGTTGCATTTTTGTATCCATTTTTAACTGTTCTCATACCTGTATGCTCGTTATAAGAAAACTCTTCCCCTGGCATCAATAGCACACCACTTGTTCTCTCAGTTGCTATTTTAATATTCTCAACTCTTCCAGGACTAATATCAGCTAAAACTGTTTTATAGCTTCCAATTAAAGTATTTATATCTTGTAAATCTTCTTTTTTAACTTCAGGTTCAACCTTTGTCACAACTAAACTATCTTCAAATATCCCTTCTTGTAAAGATTTTTTTAAGTTAGTTAATGTATTATTAATATCAACTTGTAAACCAGCTTTATCTTTAGTAACTTCAATATTATTTCCTACTACATTTAATTTGGCATTTTCCATATTTACATTTACTTCTTTTGATATTTTCTCAAGCTCTGAGATTACTTTTTCTTCATCACAATCAATAGATATATTTATATAGTTTTTGATTCCGAAAGTAGATTTTAATGTATCTACTATATTAGAAAAAATATTTTTACTTCTATTCACATTATAAGCATTTTCTACTGTTTTATCTATATCATAACTTGTTTTTATATCACTTGGGTTAATATTCCATTTTTTATCATCATACATAAATGTTATTGTGTCAATTTTAAATTCATTTAATATTTTCTTTTTTGCTTCTTCTTTGCTTAAACCTCCTATATTAACATCTTTAATATAAGTATTTTTAGCTATCTTATTGTTATTAATTTGTGTATAACCAAATCCTAAAGTCAAAATTAATATACCACTTAATATAATAATGGCCAAATTTATTCCTTTTAATTTTTGCATTATGTGTCTCCTTACTGAGTTACTTATGTTTAAAGTTGTTGAATTTTATCTTTTGTTAAATTATAAGTAGTTTTATCATAAATATTAACTAAGTATATTTCCTTTGGTTTAAACCATCCTGTCTTAACTATAAAATAGTAATATATATTACCATTTTTATTTATCATGCCTTTTAAATCATCATTGCTATATTTTTCTTGCTTCTCTTCATCTAAGAGTTCTATGCTATTATATTTTTTCTCATTTTCTTCTAATTTATCTTCTAATATTGATTTGGCATAATCTTTATTTATAGAAAAAATTATTTCTCCACTATTTTCGTCTATCTTAAAGTATGCATCGCTGTAGATACAATTATAATCTTTTTTATCTGATTTATATGAGTAAAGTTCTTTAGTTGCAGTATCTATTAATACTTCATTTATTACCTTATCATTTTTTGTTACTTCACCATAGTAATATCTTTTTCCATTTACAGTTTGTAAGTACGATATTACAGACAAATCATTCTTATTCTCATCACTTCTTCTTGCTATTAAACTTATAATATCATTACTTGTCATAGTATAATTAGAAACATATTTATTATACTTATCTTCTAAATCATCTATTTCATCCTCGTCATAATATGGGCTTAAATAGCTCAAATATTTCAACGCATCTTCATATTTTCCTTCATCTGCCAAACTTTTAGCTTGATTAATATAATAATCATACATTACCTTTATACATTCTTCCTTCGCACTTGATGCCAATGAGTAATACTTTTCATCCTCTTTAAGTACTTTATCATATAAATCTATGGCTTCATGGTATTTTTTTATAGACTGATTTTTAGTTCCTTCTTTATATATTTGTCTTGATTCATAAAGAGTTTTTATGTGTTGTTTGTATTCATCTAGTCCTTCATTAATGCCTTTCAAAGAAGATGTTATTTGTAAAAAAGAATATGCTGATTCATAAGTAATATTTTCTTCTTTATACATTTCATCTACTCTTTTTCCTAAATCAATCAAATTTGTTGTTTCAATACTTACAGTATTAAGTGCATTTACTATATTTACAAGTCCCATATACTGTTCCTTTGTTATTTGACCATTAATATACATATCTCCATTATTTATAAGTAATGAGGATAGCTTTTTAGATACTTTTTTATTAAATCTACTCATTTTAGAATCTGAAAATTCTTTTTCTATATCATCATAATAATTTTCAGCCATAGTGTATTGTCTCTCTTCTATATACGTAACTAAGGTATTAACTTCATTATTTATATTAAAGCTATCACTACTAAAATAAAGAACTATAATTAAAAGTAATAGAGCCAATGCCGAGAACGAAAGCTTTACTATATTTCCTCTATTATCATATATCAAGTTAACAATTTTATCATAAAGTGCCTTAAAATTCATTATTTTTTCCTTTCTTTTATTAATATTTCCATAAACAAACTTTTATTAATTATAACATAAATGTATTTTTTTTTCATTTTTTCATTTGTATTACTAAAATATTAACATATATCAACAATATATTTAACTTAATAATTACTACAAAATATTTACAAAAATTATACTTATATCATCTAAGCTCCCGTTCTCACTTAAACTGCTTAAATATTTATCATAATCCTTTTCTAACTTCATTTTAGAAAATATATTTTTATTGTACTTTATCAATGTATTATTTATTTCCTTAACCATACTTTTATATGAAACAAAACTGTTTTCAAATCCATCAGAATAAATTATTACATTGCTTATATTTTTTTCATAATCTATAATATTAAAAATCATTTTATCATAAGCTTTTTCCTCTGCTAAACAATCGACTATATTTTTTTTATAAGAAGGCAAAGCTTTTTTCATATTATTATCTTCCGTAATTAAAATATCTCCGTCACCAAGCTTTATGAAGAGAATATAATCATCCTTAATCATAACTATTAATAAAGTAGTACCATATTTAAAATAATTATATTTAAATACCATTGGTAAACTCTTTTTCATATCTTGTTCTACTAAATCTCTCCAATGATTACAAATTTCAACTTGTAAACTTTTATCATCTAATAAACATTTCATTTTATTTTTATCTTCATTTTCATATTTTTTTAAAACTTCAATTGCCGACTCACAAGCAAACTTTGATCCCTTATGACTATTTATAAAAAAATCGCCACTGTGACCATCGGCTATAGCACAAATTATTCCATTTTTTATATTTTCAAATTTTAAATAATCTTGTGATGTTTTATCTTTAATTTCATTTTTATAACCTACTACACTTCTACTAAAAACTGAAAATTTCATTTTAACCTCCTATTAGCAATTTATTCTTATAAAATAATATGTTTAAAATATAAAAAAACCGCAAATTTATTAAAAATAAATTGCGGTTTACTAAAAGTCCCTTGACTATGATATTCTTTTTCTCTTTCTATGAATAGCTCTTTGTGTTTTTCTATCAGTTTTAGCAGGAACAGTTTTCTTAGAGGCTTTAACAGGTTTTGCAATGATTTGTTCCCATTTTAACGCACATAATATAAGCGATGTTGCTACTGTAACTAATGCAGCTAATATTATGTAATAGCTAAACCTTATATTTACACCTAATATTGCATTTATTATTACTAACATTAATATTACAGGACAACAAACAACTGCTGACTGTACTGTAATTTTTAATATTCTCTCCACTATTTTTTTTATGTGGTTAAACATATTTATGCATTTTCCTATTAACCTCTTTAATGTTTTTTTCATGCCCCTCACCTCAACTTTGTATACAATTTTATAAAAAATACATTATATTTATAATAATAACAAAGTTATACAATAATGGCAATGTTTATAAAATATATTGTAGAAAAAAAAGTTATTTTATAATCTTATATAAGCTAATTATTAGAAATATAATCTTATAATAGTAAATAGATTAAATTAGTAACATTAAATCTTAATAATTAATAAAATAAATAGATATATAATTCTTTTTAACGAGGTGATTTTTATGACATGTCTTCCAAACTTAGGAGAAAAAGCCCCTAATTTCAAGGCCAATACCACTTTTGGATCAATAGAACTTTCTGATTATGCTGGTAAATGGGTAGTACTTTTCTCTCATCCAGGAGATTTTACTCCTGTATGTACTACTGAATTTATAGCTTTTACAAACTTAGCTCCAGAATTTGATAAAAGAAATACTAAATTGTTAGGACTTAGTGTTGATAGCAATGCTTCTCATTTAGCATGGGTATATAATATTTTACAAATTACAGGAATAACTATACCTTTCCCAATTATTGAAGATCGAGATATGAAAATAGCAAAACAATATGGCATGATTTCAGATTCAATGAGTTCTACATCAACTGTAAGAACTGTTTTTATCATAGATGATAAACAAGTTCTAAGAACTATACTTTATTATCCGCTTACTACTGGAAGAAATATTCCTGAAATACTTAGAATAGTGGATGCTTTGCAAACTGCTGATAAATGTAAGGTGGTTACACCAGCAAACTGGCTACCAGGCACACCTGTATTACTTCCACCACCTAAAACTTTTAAAGAACTACAAGAAAGAGTTGAAAACTGCAATAAAGAATACAAATGCTTAGATTGGTATATCTGTTTTATAGAAGATGAATGCAATAAATGCAAAAAAAGAATAAAATCTTCAAAAAAAGCAATTGAAAAAAACTCTCAATTAATGAGACCTCCAATAGATAAAGAGTTACAGCCTAGTACAAATCCTAAATGTCCTGATTTGTCACCTATAGTCGGCGAGTATGTTCTTGGTAATCCTAGAAATATAGACCCTAATTTTTTAGATTTTGTAATTTATGCTTTTGTAGAAATCAGTTCTAATGGTGAATTAGTTGTACCTGCTCCTGCTTATCTAAGATCCTTAGTAAGATTAAGAGAGACAAATCCAGACCTACAAGTAATAGCTGCTATTGGGGGATGGGCAGCTGACGGCTTCTCTGATGCAGCATCCACACCAGCATCTAGATATGCTTTTGCTAGAAATGTACAAAACCTAGTAAACGAGTACAGACTAGATGGAATAGATATTGACTGGGAATATCCTGGAAGTAGTGCTTCTGGAATTAAATCAAGACCAGAAGATAGAGAAAACTTTACACTTTTATTGACTGCCCTAAGAGATGTTCTTGGTCCTGAAACTTGGATAAGTGTTGCTGGAACTGGAGATTCTGCATATATTAATAGAAGTGCGGAAATAAATAAGATTGCTCCACTTATAACTCATTTTAACCTAATGAGCTATGACTTTACTGCTGGAGAAACAGGTGAACGTGGTCAGCGTCATCAGGCCAATTTATTTGACTCAGATTTATCACTTCCAGGCTATAGTGTAGATAGCATGGTGGATAATTTAATTGATGCTGGAATGCCATCAGAAAAAATCCTTCTTGGAGTTCCTTTTTATGGACGACTTGGAGCTGCCATAACTAGATCTTATGATGAACTTAGAAAATCTTATATTAATAAAAATGGGTATCAATATAACTTTGATGATCAAGCTAAGGTACCTTATTTAGTCAAGGATGGTGAATTTGCCATGTCTTTTGATAACGAAGTTTCCACATTTTTAAAAGCTCAATACGCACTTCAAAATTGTCTTGGTGGTATATTCTCTTGGCAATCAACATTTGATCAAGCTAATATTCTAGCAAGAGCAATGTATGAATCAATTAATAATCCAGTAGTATATGAAACCGAATTACAAGATACTTTTGGTCAGCTTCCTACTTTAGAATAAAATAACTTTTATTTTAAAAGGGTATATCGCACTAAAAAAGTAGTGCGATATATCATTTTTATTATTTAATCCTTATTAAAGTTGTAAAATAGCAAAACCCTTAGTTTATATATGATAACTAAAAATGAGTAGAAAATTATTTTAAATTAATAATATGCAAAGTATATTTTTCCAAGTAAAAATAGATAATATTTGTATAAACATTTAGGAGATGTCAAATGAAGAAAAAATTTATAATTGCATTTTTGTTATTTAACTCTTTGCTATCTTGTAGCTGTGAAATAAATAACCTAAATAATACTAATAACCCAGCAAAACTAACTACTTCTGATATAAAACAGTTAGTAGGTGTTACTTACGATGATGTTGAAAAAATTTATGGTTCACCAGAAAAATCCACTTACTATATAAACTTGAATGACTTATCTCGTATCAATAAAAACTATGTTAGTCTTAGAGATTTTAATCATCATTCTATTATAAAAACTTATTATAATAGAAATAATGATGATTCCCATATTATACTTTGGTATAAGAATAATATAGTTATAAAAGCTTCATTTAGTGAAAGCGATCTAATTAGTGAAGATTATTTTGATATGGATACTAATAATATTGATATTAGATTAGATTACAATAAAAATGATTCTCACTTAAACAAAAACTTTGCTGTAGATAAGTATAGAAATTTTATAGGTTGCAATATTAAACAATTCAATAATAAATATGATTTACTATGCCCTAAAATAACAGTTAATTTATTAAATAAAAATAAAATACTTTATTTTTATGATATTAAAAATAAAGATCTAAATAGTAATACTTTATTTTTAATTTGTGATAATAACATAATCACCGAAATTAGCATAGTTAAATCTTCTAGAATATGTGAAACTATTATAAATTATATAAATTAAAAGTTTTCTTACTATAAAGCAATTTAATTAACTCAATTAGCTTTTATACTTTATTCAAAAACTATATAAAATCTAAAGGTCTTATAATAATAAAAAAGTACATGAATAATTCATGTACTTTTTGTTTAATTATATTGTAATTGGAGCTCCAGGTCCTAATGGTAATCCTGTAATCATCCATATTGCAAGTAAAAGTATCCATCCTATTAAGAATATTGCTGAATATGGAACCATTGTTGAAATTATAGTTCCTATACCTGCTTTTTTATCATATTTTTGTGCAAATACAACTATCATAGCAAAGTATGCCATAAGTGGAGATATTATATTAGTTGTTGAATCTCCTATTCTGTATGCAACTTGAGTAAGCTCTGGTGATATACCAACCTTCATAAACATTGGCAAGAATACTGGTGCAAGTATTGCCCATTTTGCTGAAGCTGATCCCATAAATAGGTTTATAAATCCAGTAAATAAAACAAATAATATCATTAATACTGTAGAATTAACATTTAAAGTTTCTAAAAGAGCTGCTCCTTTTAAAGCTAATATAGTACCTAAGTTAGTATATGAGAAGTAACTTACAAATTGTGCTGCTACAAAAGATAGTGCTATATATCCACCCATAGATTTCATAGCGTTTTCTAATTCACGACAAACATCTTTTTCATTATTAAATACTCCAGCAACTTTACCAAATACTAATGATGGCACTAAAAATATAATCGTTAATATTGGCACAAACCCATTCATTAATGGTGAATGATCTATTATACTTCCAGTCTCCGCATTTCTAAGTATACCATTTTCTGGTACAGTTAAAGCTACTACTATTCCAACTAACACTAAAAATGATATATTAGCATATTTTAATGCTTTCTTTTCTTTATCACTTAAGTTCCCTAAAGAATCATCATTTTTTACGTCTTTTTCTAATGAAGATTTAGATAATCTTGGCTCAACTATTTTATCAGTTACAAACCACCCAAGTATTGTGATTAAGAATGTAGATACAAACATGAAGAATAAGTTAGCTGTAGGTGCTACTACGTAATTTGGAGCTATCATTTTTGCTGCTTCTGTTGAAAGTCCTGCAAGCATTGGATCTATTGTTCCAACTATTAAGTTCGCACTAAACCCTCCAGATACCCCTGCAAATCCTGCTGCAAGACCAGCTAATGGGTGTCTACCAAATGACATAAATATTAAAGCTCCCAGCGGAACTAATACAACATATCCTGCATCTGAAGCTATATTTGACATAACTCCAAGGAAAACAACCATAGGCGTAACAAGCATAGCTGGTGTTATTTGAACTGTTCTCTTAAGAAGCGCTGATATATATCCACTTCCCTCTGCTACTCCTATTCCAAACATGGCAACAAGAACCATTCCAAGTGGTGCAAAAGTAACAAAATTATTAACTGCATTCTCTAGCATATAGACTATACCTTCTCTTGAAAGTAAGTTTACAGCAGTAATCGTTTGCTGAGAAATTGTGTTAGTAGTTCTGTCTATTAATTCCCCCGTCGCTGAAACTCCCATTATAGAGCATATAGCAGATATAATCATTATTGCCACACAGAAAAGTCCAAATAATGTTATTGGATGAGGTAACTTATTTCCAACTCTTTCAATCATATCAAGGTTTCTTTGGAAAAAGCTTTTCTTTTCTTTTTTCAATTGTGTATTACTTGTAATTGTACTCATAATATATTCCTCCTTTATTTTTAAGTTTGATTTATTTTATATTAATTTGTACTTTTATGTCAAATTTTGCACTTTTATTTTATTTTAATCTTTAAATTTATTTGAATATTCAGTATAATTTAGTCATAAATATATTTTTTTATTAAAATAAAAAATAACCCAACGAAAACATAGTATTTTCAATGGGTTTATTTATATATATACATTAATATTCATTAAATAACTTACTAATAATGCATTATTTCTATTTAGCTATATTAATTTTTTTAATATAAATCCTATTTTTTATCAATCTTTTCTTTATTTATTAAATATTTTAAGTCAAAATACTTTAATAAATAATTTTTTTCATCTTTTATTTTAATCTTAGCATTTATAGATCTGTTATCTATTTCTTCATTAATATATTCTTCAATTTCTATTTTATTTTTCATATGTTTAATCATCTTATTGTCAATAATATCATTTATTAAGTCTCTTATTACTTCTTTTCTACAAGAAGTTAAATGATTATTCACAACATAAGGAAGACTTAAGTATGTGGTATTTATTATATCACAATGATGTAAATCCTTTTTTAGTCTGTATAAATTTTCTTTTCTTCCCATATCAAATATAAGAAAACACCCATAGTCATATTTACTTCTAAGTATTCTTCCCATAGCTTGTTTTAACTTAATTATCATTTGAGGCTGATTAACATCATAATATGTTTTATTAAATTTCTTCATTATTGTTGAGTAAAGAGGGTCTTTTGGATTTAAATTAGGAATTTTGTCCAAAGTTACACAAGTTAATCCATCGCCCGGTACATCGACTCCTTCAAAACAACCTTTTGAGCCTAAAATAACACATTTTTTATTAAAATCTTTTAATAATTTTATATATTTTTTATTCATATAAATTTCTATATTTTTTTCATGAAGAAGTTCTTTTAAAACCTCATAGGTTTTCTCTTGTCTATCTTTTGAGTTAAATAAAGCTAACATATGTCCACTAGTACAAGGAGATAACTCTCCTATTACTCTACTCATATCTTCTATAAATTCTTTGTTTTTGTAAGAAGATATATCATCTAAAGTGATAATCTTTATTCTTTTTTTATAATCAAATAAAGGTTCAATTATTTTTTCTTTATGAATAAACCTATCTATACCTAAAGTATTAACAAAATATCTCATATTATTATTCACTGTCAAAGTGGCCGATAAAAATATCCCCGAATTTAAAGATGATAATATTTTTTCTTCAAATAAATCAGCTATATTTAAAGGAACAACTTGGAATAAAAAGTTATCAAAATCCTTGTGTAGCGTAACAATTCTAGCATACAAATCAGCTTCATTATATTCTAAAAATACTTCTATTGTATTTTTTAAAGATTCTAAATCTTTTACTTTACTCTCTCCTTGCTTATAAGTATCATTTTCCTTGTCTAAGTTGTCATCATCCATTTGTCTATCTAAAACATATAGTATAGATTTTAAATTAGAGAGAATTTTATCTAAAGAAGTTTTTATACAATCACCATATTTTTTATAACTTACATCTATAATCCTTTTATCTTTATATAAAGATCCTGCTTTTTCATCACTTTGAAGATTAATCTCCCAGCTTAAATTGTAATTTGAAAATTTTAAGTAATTATTTATTTTTCCATATTCTAAAATATATTCTGCCTCTTCAATTATAAGATTAATTTCCCTACTTATTTTAGACTTATTGTTAGCTTCCATTTTTATATAATTATAAAATCTATCAAAAGGTTTAACAGACTTTTTTTTTCTAGATGTATAAGCGAAAGGACTACTATGAATTAACTCAAAAGGATAAATTTCTTGTAAAAAATATTTTAAACTTCTATATTCTATTTCAGAAGAAAAAAACTCGTATCCCTTCTCTACCAAGTTATGAGCTTCATCTACTATTAAATTTTCTATAGGTTTTTCATCTTTGTAAGGCCATCTTGCAAGAAGAGAATGATTTACTACTGTTATGTCTTCTTCTTTCAGCTCCTCTACTCTTTTTTTATATAAACATTCTTTGTAACATTTCTTAGGTTTACAAAGGTTCGGATCACAAGAAACATGTCTTAAGTGAGTTATTATATCTGTGAAATTATTTAAAATCCAATAATTAATTTCTTCTATATCTCCATATATTCCTTCATTAACAAGTCTTTCTAATATAATTAGAGATAATATTTCACCAGAGGTGCATTTATTATTTTCATATTCATTTATATATTTTTCTAATTTTTCCACACAAATATAATTGCTCTTACCCTTTATATACCCAAAGGAAACTTTTTCTTCTAATCCTAATGATTTTAGTACATTAGGAATATCTTTCTTTATAAGTTGAGTTTGTAATTCTTTTGTATCAGTCGAAATAATTATTCTTTTATGATTTAAATAACTTTCCATTATACTTGGTAGTAGATATCCAACACTTTTTCCTATTCCTGTTGGCGCTTCAATACAAGCAATATTTTCTGCCCTAGTGTTCATAGTTTCTCTTATAGTTTTACTTAAGTCAAATTGTCCAGGTCTAAATTCATAATTAAAACCTTTCTTACTTTGCC
>OKWN01000479.1_pt1 | contig 17874 bp, 16 predicted proteins | sample 1607151 | NCBI WGS metagenome assembly OKWN01 (sample SAMN07501046, study PRJEB24779) | human gut metagenome | isolation source: stool | host: human infant | place: USA: Pittsburgh, PA | reverse complement strand
CCTCACCTAATACAAGTACTTTTTCATCTGTACGGTTAGCGAAGAACACACCATGTGCATCAACAGAAGAGCATACATAGCCTGCAGCTAAACCTACAGCAAATAAAGATGCTAAAATTTTCTTATTCATAAGAACCTCCATAATCAATAATTGATTTCAACAAACTTGCTATTATTATACATCAATATGGATATTCCGTATATACCGATACCCGTATCAGCAAGATATTATGCAAACTCCATATATACAAGGTTCTATATTCCTATTAATCATAAATGATAAAATTATCACCAATTTTTCATATGAATATAATAAATAGGAATATCTTCTTTGTTATATATAACAAAAACGACGCCCCCATAGGAGCGTCGTTTTATATCACTAAGGATATTATTTTTTGTTTTTAGCAGCTTTCGCACGTGCGTTACGATCAAGGATTGTTTTACGCATACGAATACTTTCAGGTGTTACTTCAACGAGTTCGTCATCGTTAATCCACTCAAGAGCTTGTTCCAAGGAGAAGATACGAGGTGGAGTCAAGCGAACTGCTTCATCAGAGGAGCTAGAACGCATGTTAGTAACGTGTTTTTTCTTACATGGGTTAACATCCATATCAAGTTCACGAGTGTTTTCACCGATAACTTGGCCTGCGTACACGTCTTGGTTAGGACCAACGAACAATGTACCACGGTCTTGAACAGAGTTCAAGCCATATGGAGTAGTTTCCCCATTTTCAAATGCTACCAAGGCACCACGTGTACGGGAAGGAATTTCACCTTTGTATGGTGCATAGCCATGGAATACATGGTTCATGATACCATTACCTTTTGTAGCTGTTAAGAATTGTGCACGGAAACCGATCAAACCACGAGCTGGAACTACGAATTCCATACGAAGGTAACCAGCTAATTCAACCATGTTAGTCAATTCAGCTTTACGTTGACCAAGGTTTTCCATTACTGTACCCATGAATTCTTGAGGCACGTCGATAGTCAATGCTTCAAGTGGTTCGCACAATTGGTCGTTAATAGTTTTGAAGATTACGCGTGGTTTACCTACTTGTAATTCATAGCCTTCACGACGCATAGTTTCAATCAATACTGCCAAGTGCAATTCGCCACGACCAGATACTTTGAAAGCATCAGCAGAATCAGTTTCTTCAACTTTCATAGAAACGTTAGTTTCTACTTCGCGGAACAAACGATCACGTAAGTGACGGGATGTAACGAATTCGCCTTCGCGGCCAGCGAATGGAGAGTTATTTACGGAGAATACCATGGACAATGTTGGTTCGTCGATGGAGATAGATGGCAATGCTTCAGGATTTTCAGCATCTGCTACAGTTTCACCAATATTAATATCGTCGATACCAGCGAATGCAATGATATCGCCCATTTCAGCTTCGTCAGCTTCAACACGGTTCAAACCATTGTATGTGTATACGCGACCAATTTTCGCTTTACGAGTGCTTTCGCCATTCATAACAGCTACTTGTTGGTTAGTTTTCATTTTACCACGAACGATACGGCCTACTGCGATTTTACCGATAAAGTTATCGTAATCTAGTGTAGTAACCATGAATTGAAGAGGACCTTCCATGTCGCCTTGTGGTGCAGGAATTTCTTCGATCAATGTTTTGAACAATGGTTCCATGTTTACTGCTTCATCATCCCAATTAGTTTTAGACACACCAGAACGAGCAGATGCGTAAACTACAGGGAAATCAAGTTGATCATCATCAGCTTCAAGTTCCATGAACAATTCAAGCACTTCATCTTCAACCTCTTTAACGCGTTGGTCAGGACGGTCGATTTTGTTGATAACTACGATTGGTTTCAACTTTTGTTCTAATGCTTTACGCAAAACGTATTTAGTTTGAGGCATTGGACCTTCATAAGCATCTACGAGAAGCAATACGCCGTCAACCATGTTAAGTACACGTTCTACTTCGCCACCGAAGTCAGCATGGCCTGGAGTATCAACGATGTTGATTTTAATACCATCATGCATAACAGCAGTGTTTTTAGACAAAATAGTAATACCGCGTTCACGTTCCAAGTCGTTGGAGTCCATTACGCGTTCTGCTACTTTTTCATTTTCACGGAACACATGGCTTTGTTTTAATAACGCGTCCACCAAAGTAGTTTTACCATGGTCAACGTGGGCGATAATCGCTACATTACGAAGATTTTCGCGAATCATAAGATCCTCCCTTTAATTCTTTCAGTATATTCTATATCACATAGCACTTGTGAAAGTAGCTATGTAGGTATATTCCCAAAATTGGCAACACTTAATTATAACGCACTCTATAGAAAAAAGTCAAAAACACTGTAAAAAAAGATTTCTTATGAAACCGTCCGCCCCAAAAAAGAGTTACGTTACATAAGAAATCTTGTATTAATATTTAGTTGGTATTAGTCTTCACCAATCATGCGTACTTCTGGTTCGAGATGCACACCGTGTTGATCATACACACGACGTTGTACTTCACTAATCAAGTCGAGTACATCCTTCGCACTAGCACTGCCAGTATTGATTACAAAGCCTGCATGTTTGTTGGACACTTGCGCATCACCTACAGATAAGCCCTTTAGGCCTGTTTGTTCAATCAATGTACCTGCAAAGTACCCTGGTGGACGCTTAAAGGTAGACCCGGCACTAGCAAATTCTAAAGGTTGTTTGGATTCGCGTTTTTCTGTTAACTCATCCATACGCGCTTTGATAGCATCCTTGTCGCCTGGATTTAGCGTCATTACCACTTCGCCAATAACCTCATGATTATCGTGGAACACGCTGTGACGATATCCAAAATCTAAATGAGATGCATCGTACTCCTTGATATTTCCTTCAAAATCTACAGCAAGTACTGATGTAACTACATGACTCATTTCCCCATCATAAGCACCGGCATTCATGAATACAGCACCACCCAATGTTCCTGGAATACCGATGGCAAACTCAAGACCAGATAGACCATTTTCCCAGGCAAATTCAGACGCATCTTTTAACATATACCCAGAACCAATGCATAATACATTATCATTGCAATCCATGATTTGGGTCATATGACGAACCGATACAACGGCACCGCGGATGCCACCGTCTTTCACCAAAATATTGGAACCGCAACCAATAACAGTTACAGGCACTTTGAGTTCATGAATGGTGCGTAGCGTGAAGCTTAACTCAGCCATTGTAGTAGGTTCAATAAATAAGTCAGCAGGGCCACCGATTTTAAAGGTTGTATGATTACAAAGCAGCTCCTGCTCTCGTACACGTGTACTTGGTAATTCTTTTAATAAGGCAGTTTTTAATGCCTCAATGTTGTGGTTGTTGTTCGCCATGATCTAACACTTTCATCCCCTCAGTGATTGGTTCGCTAATGATTTTATAAATATCATTAGAGATTTGGCTCCAACGCATTTGTGCTTGTAAATAAGTAGCCGCTGCAGCATTTTCTTGAATTTGAGGCATCATTTCCTCTTGTTTCTTTTGCAATTCATCAGCTTCTGGTGCACCAGATAACTTTGCATATTCCCATTGCATTTGTTGTGCCATAAATGTGCGTACCAACGCCGCTGCTACTGCGTCAGCTTTCAATGCTTCTTGAGCAGCCATTAATTCTTTGTACTCTTCGGATTCACGCATAGCGTGAGCTAAATCATGAGCTTTATCGTAGTTCATAATATCCTCCTTTAACAACACCAGTCGAAATACTACCTGTCATGAAGATTGGGTAGGATTTCTAACACATATTTATTGTATATCTCTCAATGGTGAAAGTATATTTATTTAGGTTGTATCCAGTTGCCTTCAGCCTTAAGATCTGGATAATCAAGTTGCCGCATCGCTTCATAAGCTATGATAGCTACTGCATTAGATAGGTTTAAAGAACGCGCTTCATCTACCATTGGTATGCGAATGCATGTTTCTTCATTACCTTCTAATAAGCTTTCAGGCAAGCCTCTTGATTCAGGGCCAAATACAAGCATATCTCCGATTTCATACTTTACCTCTGAGTGGGTATGCTTTGCCTTTGTAGTAGCGTAGAAATATCTGCGTTCAGGATATTTCTCATACAATTCTTGAATATTTTCATGTACCTGTACATCTACCAAATGCCAATAATCGAGGCCAGCTCGTTTTACGTGCTTATCATCGATAGAAAAGCCCAGTGGTTTGATTAGGTGCAAGGTCATGTGATTGGCGGCGCATAAACGCGCTATATTTCCTGTATTGCCAGGGATTTCTGGCTCATAAAGTACTATTTCCATTTTCGTTCCCCTATTCTTTATATCTATATTATTCTACAAAGGAACGCACAAAATGTCCACTTTTACCGCCTTCTTTTTCTACAAGATAGGTAGGGCCCATAATCATGCCTTTATCGATGGCCTTACACATATCGTATACGGTGAGTAATCCCACTTGAACAGCTGTAAGGGCTTCCATTTCAACGCCCGTTTTTCCCGTCGTTTTAACGGTAGCACGAACCTTGACAGCCTTATTATGGTCTTCGTCAGTACAAGCAGGACTTTCACCATCCACTAATGTGCAGTGAACCTCAACCTTTGTGAGTGCCAATGGATGGCATAGAGGAATTAAATTACTCGTTTGCTTAGCCCCCATAATAGCGGCTAATTGAGCTACACTAAGGACATCGCCCTTTTTCATCGTCCCTGCAGCAATGCGCTCATAAATAGCATCATTGATGGCTATAAAACCTTCTGCAACAGCGGTGCGAGATGTAATATCCTTATCGGATACGTCTACCATCCAAGCGTTACCATCTTGGTCAAAATGTGTTAAATCCATAATATATCCTTACTAATTCTGCATAAATTATCATCAATAGTTTTATTTTCATTTATTATATTATACAATAGAATTAAGATTTATATGTATAAGGAAGGAAGTGTTCCTATGAAAACAAAACTAACTTATTTTGGTCACGCTTGCTTTATGCTCACACGCGGTGATGTATCCATGATTTTTGACCCATTCTTAACTGGTAATACATGGGATACCGCTAAAAAAGAAGATATTAAATGCCAATATATCTTTGTTAGCCACGGTCACGATGACCATTATGGCGATACAGATTTCATCGCTAAAACAAATGATGCACTTGTTATCTCTACGGCTGAGGTAGCTGGTAAAGCAGCCGCTACTGGTTGTCGCGCTCATGCTATGCATTTAGGCGGTAAATTTGACTTTGAATTTGGTTCTGTTCGCATAGTACCAGCCTTTCATGGTGCTGGTATTCCTGGCGGTCATGCAGCCGGTTGTATCGTAGACTTCTACGGAGATATTGTATACTTCGCAGGTGATACAGCTCTCTTTAGCGATATGAAATTATTAAATCGCTTCGGTGATATCGACTATGCGTTGCTCCCTATCGGTGATAACTTCACAATGGGTGTTGAAGATGCAGCGCTTGCGGCCTCTTATGTAAAAGCTCGTATCTCCATCCCAATTCACTACAAAACATGGCCTGTAATCGACCGTGAACCAGGCGTATTTACAAGCTTAGTAGAAGGTAAATACAACCAAACAGCGCTTATCATCGATCCAGGTTCTTCTATCGAACTTAATAGCTAATGTAATAGAATATCAATTACATAGAAATGACGCAATTCCAATGAATTGCGTCATTTTTTATATTCTTTTACAAACAAGCCCTATACGAATCCAAGATATATCCATATTTATATAAAAATAAGGACTATATCTCTTGGTTTGCCATGGAGAAGCCCCCACGATTGGACATACGTACAAATTCGTCTATATCCTGTGTTTCATCCACACCTACATAGCCCAGCTCGCGAACCATACCGTATGGATTATGCAAGGATAACTGAGGGTTTTCACCGGTAAGGACCCACAAAACCTTATAGCCCCTAGGAGCTTCACGTAGACGTTCCTCGCCTTTGCCATCCGTGAAGTATACTAGCAAATCTACACGATTCTGATTAGCTAATGCAAACACTGGAGAAAATGCTGTAGAACCGCGTACATCAAGGCGAGGTTTTACATCTTTTACAGATTCCATCGTATACGTACGTCGTACTTCATTATCACATTCTACAACAGTGATACGATGATTATAAGCGTGTACAATTTGCAGTACTTGCTCTAACGCGTTCGTAAACTCTGCATCGGTAATACTACCACTCATATCAAGAGCGACCCACACATTGGCCTTATGTTGACGCAAGGTACCTGATAACTCCAAGCGCTCTGGCTGACGTCGATTGCGACGCATCGTCGTCTTTTTGTACCCACTAGCGACCTTGCCCATGAGCTTTTTAAGGTAGAAATACCATGGCAGAGCACGGCGAGTCTTCTGGAATGTATCAATAAGACTTTTAACATACCCTTCCATATCACCTTTTGAGGCCTCGTTGATATAGCGTTCTGTAATTTGGTCCATCGTATCTTTATCGATCGCGTCGGATTCATCCCAAATATCATGGCTCGTTTGAGGATCAAACTCCATAGCCACAGCCGTATCAGAATTGTCTATTGGTACAAAGAGTTCAGGTTTTTCTTTCATTGCCTTATCAATGGCTTTCGCATAATACTCGATGGTGCGGAATCGTTTGAGAAGCAAGCCAAAACGTTTATTTACATTGGCTACAGTAACCGCATCACGATCCACATGTTCTAAGTAGTCGTTTACAACCATGTCCATCGCCATATGTACGGCCGTTTTATTAAAGCTTTGGCTCAATGCTTTTACCCGCATCAAATGGGCAGAAATGATATGCAGAATCTCACGCTTAATACCATCCTTCATTACATCTGGCGGTTGCCGTAGTAAGATGAAAGGATTGACATATAATACATAGCCACCTTGTTTTAAGTTAATACCAAAGGCACTAGTCATGTCAAAGCGAATGCGATGGGCCATTTGCAAATAGAAATAACCAAAGAATTGGTCCTCTTCAAGTAACAAGCTATTCACATCATGTAGAATATGCCACAACCGTTGCTCATAAGCAGGTGTCATCACTGCGTGCTGCATAACAGCAAGGTCTGTACCTTCTACCTGTATCTCGTCTAGAGCACGACCTATGGTCCCTATATGACTATCTGACATATTGTGATTCATCATATCTGCTGCTATACGTTCTGGTTCCATACTATGATGTTGTGATTCATAACTATCTACATAGGATTCGTAAGCAGCATAGATGTGCGTGTATAAGGCCTCCGCTTCCCGATGAATGCGCTCTCGTTTCGCATGCCATCGATCAAGAGCTTCGATGGCGTTTTCATCGTAGGCCCCTGTTTTCTCCCATCCATCTATATGGGTAAGTAAGTCAGACGCATCGCGAATATCGTCCTTATCTAAATTTCGTTGCATCATTCCACCTCCTTTTCGTTAAACATCAGATTGTATTTATATCATGTTCTATATATCGGTTATTGTATAACCAATCATTCACAAAATGCCTTTATCCATATAGCTAACTTCATTTAGTTAGCTATGTGGCAGAACTATTTTTGTGCTTCAAAGAAGGTGTCTACAAATAAATCATCTTCAATGGCATAAGCGTAAACACGTTCGTAAGTGTTACGCAAGTCTTTCATAACTGCTACGCGTAAATCACCAGGATACAATGCAAGGAATTCAATGAAGTGATGAACTTCTTCAGCATTACTATTTCGATTCAAACGATGCAACATATTTTTAGCCGCTACATATAAACGAGTTGGGCTTTCACCTTTAACCTGTTCAGCCATAGACATAATAGCACCTGGTTTTTGAACCGCCGCCAATACATCATCAAAAGTAATGAGAGGTTCTTGATCAGATTCAACAAAGTTTACGAAAGCCTCTGCAATGAGTTTACCTACGTTACCGCGGATAACATTCATAAATACTTCGCGACTATATGCTGAGCCTTCTTGATTTTTATAAATTGTATATAACCCAGATACGCGTTCAAAGGAACGTGGTGTAGCATCAATGTCATCTTCATGACGTTGGTTTAAATATTCTGGATAAGAAGAAATGAATTCAATAACCTTTTCTTCAATCCCCGCACCAATAGCCCAGTCAATCCATTGCATGTAATCAGCATTCATATAGAGCCATACAAAACGGTTTTGTTGTGCCGGGTCCATATCAATTGTTTGGTAGTCAAAAGAATCCTCAGGGTTCATAGCGGCGATAATACGCACTTGGTCGCTTAAAAAGAAGCCATTAATTTCACGATTCAAAATAAGGTTCATTAACTCTTGTTGCACCGCATGTTCTGCACGGTTAATTTCGTCGATAAACAGCAATACTTGGCGCCCTTTATCTACTGCTTGAGCCACATGTTCCAATGTATGATGCACTGCGTATACCGTAGTTTTCACTTCATGAGTATGTCCATAACCATCTGTATGTGTTACAGACTCTACAGTCGGTAAACCGCCGATTTCGCCTTCTTTTAAAAGATTACCGTCGATAGTAACGAGTTCCCAATCATGTACATCTGCTACGCGCGCCGCAAGAGAGGTTTTACCAATGCCCGTTTCACCAACGAGCAAAGGTACTTGATTAGCAGCAAGCACTAACTCTACGCTTGCCATTGTATCTATAAAGTTCATTGTATCTCCGTTCTAATATTTCAAATATTCACTAACTGCAATTTTCTTAACAGCCCTAGTTCCATAAGCATCTATAAGTGACAATAGATCGATAAGCCATTTAGATTGACGTCCACCGATAGCTTTATTGTTGATCAATTCACGAATATAGTCCTCATCAACTGTTTCACTAGAGATCGCTCTAATAATGATAGATTTAACCTCATCCACAGTAACGCCTAAATTATTTGGTATATACCCCAATGTGGCAGCACTTACACTAAATAGGTGCAATACCAATTCCTTTGTAAGCTTTGTGATTTGTCGCATTGCTTGTGGATCTTGTTTAACTGCCGCTTCTAAAACCGTTACGCTAGGCTCATCAATATAGCGCAAGGCCAAATAATTTTCTTTAACGGCTTGCAATTGTACGGCTTCGCTAGGGTCCTTAATATATTGCAAGGCATCATAGTTGGCCTTTACGGCTTCAAGCTGTAGTGTTTCTGATGGATTAGCCATGTAGCGTATAGCCCATCCAGATTGAGCGAGTGCTTGCTGAACAATCGTATCAGATGGATTATCGATATATTCTAAAACAGCCCAGTCCTTTTCCACTAATGACTGTAATAAATCCTCTGTAGGATGTTCCACGAATTGTATGGCTCGTGGTGATTGTGAAAGTGCCGTTTCAATAACCTTTTCGGTAGGTTCTTTAATATATTGCAACAACATGCCATTTTGGGCTACACAGGTAAGTTGCATCGCTTCTGTAGGATTAGGAATATTCCTAATTCCATGGGGGTTATTGGTCAGCGCCGTTATGTATTGTTCTTCTGTCATACTAACCTTCATTTCTATCTAAAAAGGCCATACGAATACGTATGGCCTATACTGAATTCTATTTTTATTGTATCACATTTTTTCGATATAATTATATCTCTTTCGTATACTTACTACATCGTTAATGCATCTAAATCAGAATTATTCCCAATTACTAATAATTTATCATCTTCACCGAGAATGGTAATTGGGTTTGGTGGAACTTCTAAATCTTCACCGCGTCTTATGCCTACTGCATTAAGATTATATTTCTCACGCAAATTAGAATCCTTTAAGTTAGACCCCACCAAGAATGTTGGTACCTTAATTTCTATGAGACTAATATTTTTAGATAGTTGTAAATAATCCATCACATGGTCTCTAGTTAAAAACTGTACGAGGCGTAATGCCATATCGTATTCAGGGTAAATCACTTGATCTACACCTATTTTATGAAGCATTTTGCCTTGTATATTATTTTCAGCCTTGGCCACAATTTTAGGTGCATCTAATTCTTTAAGAAGCATAGCTGTCATTAAATTAGCTTGAAGATTTCCACCTATAGCCACAATAACCATATCAAACTGGCTTAGGGCCAATTCTTTGATTGCCTCTTCATCAGTTGTATCTGCAACTATAGCATGTGTTATAAATGGAGAAATTTTCTGTACAACTTCTGGATCAATATCTACACCTAATACCTCATGCTCCATGGAAGCTAACATCTTGGCAACAGTGCCACCAAATTGACCAAGACCTATTACTGCTATCGTTTTATGTTTCATATATGCCCCCTTTTATATTCAATCTAATCTATTTTTATAACAATACACGCTCTTCTGCATAGCTAATTGGTTTAGTCGGTGCCGTTCTTAGCGCCCAAGTACCAATAACAGTCATAACCCCTACACGACCTGTAAACATAACAAGCATTAACACCCATTTACTACTTTCAGATAAATTAGGTGTAATACCCGTTGTAAGGCCTACGGTCCCAAAGGCAGAAGTTACCTCAAAAAGCAGACGAATAAAGTCATATGGCTCATCCCAAGCCAAATAACAAGTAGCAAATAAAATAAAAAGGATAGATAAAAAGATTATCCCATTTGCCTTAAGTACAGTAATCAACGAAATACGACGTTCAAAAACCTCTGTATCAGGACGGTTATTAAATAATGTACGCGCTGCTAGAAAAGCGACGGCAATAGTACTAATCTTAACACCGCCCCCTGTAGAGTTAGGACCTGCCCCAATAAACATAAAAATGATGGTAATAAACAGTGTAATTGGATGTAAATCATTATAATCTACAGTTGCAATCCCCGCTGTACGAGGTGTAATCGATTGAAACAGAGATGCCATGACCTTGTTCCATATAGGTAAAGGGCCAAACGTTTTGGGATTCGCCCACTCAACCCCCAAGAAAATAATCGTTCCTAAAAGGATGAGCGCCGTTGTACCAACTAACATTATTTTTGTATGTAGTTTTAAATCTACAAATCGTCGTAGCTTGCGATGCGACCAAATATCAAATGTTGCAAGATAACCAAAACCACCTATTACAATAAGGGCCATTGTATTCATATTAAATAATACATCGCCCACCATAGCATAAGGTAGATCATTATCAAAGAATATAAATCCTGCATTACAAAAGCTGGAAATAGATTGCATAATCCCCGTATATAAAGCAGCATCACCAATATAGGGATATAGCTGAATGGTATAGATAATACCACCAATTATTTCGACACAAAAGGTATAAATGGTTAGCTTCTTCGTAATATGTAGAAGCCCTTTCATGCCATCTTGCCCTACATCCTCTGACAAGAGCACGCGATTTTTCAGGCCTACCCGTCGCCCTAATACTAGAGCAATAATAGTGGTAAAAGAAACAATCCCTAAACCACCTAATTGGATAAGGATTACCATGACGATTTTGCCAAACAAGGACCAATGATGATAGGTATCTACTGTTGACAATCCAGTTACAGAAACACAAGATACTGCGGTAAAAGCTGCATCTACAAGCGTTGTACTATGGCCTTGAGCATTTGATATGGGCAACATGAGTAATATCGTCCCTATAGTCATAGTAGCAAAAAAGCTAAGGGCTAATAGGCGATAAGGATTTTGTTGCATATATTGCTGAACTTGATTTTTTGAAGTATTTTTCCACATAACTGTAGTCCTATCCTATTAGTTCCTGCACTGACTTTAACGTTGGTAGTGGACTGCGCCCGCCGATGCCTTGTGTATTTAAAGAAGCTACAGCAGATGCAAAAATAGCTGCTTTTTCCAAGTCACTATGGGCACAACCTTTAAGTAACTCAACAGCACATAAAGAGGTATCACCTTGAACCGCATTTGTCAAACTTACTTTAGCACTCTCACTATGTAAAACATTAGAAAGTTTAGCTAAAAAGGCACCATGGAAACTATCCCCCGCCCCTGTTGTATCAACAACGGCCTCTTGAGGAAACGGTTTACAACGATAAGAAGTGCCATCAGGCCACACAAAATAACTACCATTAGCTCCATCCGTAACACCAGCAATACATGCACCTCGTTCATGAATGATACGACAAGCCTCTTTTAGATTAGTTGTGCCCGTATATTTTTCAGCATAATCACGAGCTACGATAACGATGTGACTGGCTTCAGTAATAGGCTTCATGTCTTCATCGTAACGCTGAGCACCACCATCTAAAGAAATGATAGTGCCTACCTCTTTTGCAACGGCCATAGCAGAGCGCATGAGTTGGCGATGTCGACCATTGATATGCAACATATAAGCAGATTCTATCAGCTGTTTATGGGCATCTACAAACTCAGGTTCATTTGCAGTAGATCGTTCAAAAAATACAGCACGCTCACCAGTACTCTGTTTTACGAGGATTGTTGCAACCCCACTATTAGCACCGCTTTCAACTTGAATTGCATCAGTATTTACATTGTATTTTTCAAAATCATCTAATATGTGACGACCTACCATATCATTGCCAATGCTATCAATCATAGCGGTACGGGCACCATATTTTCCTGCTACCGCTAACGCTGTTGCTACAGGACCACCACCATCCGTAGTAGATGAAATAACTTGCTGTACCTCGCGGCCTGTTGGATAATGATTCACAACGATAAATCGATCTAATGTACTGGCACCTATGCCAACAATATCTATATGATTTTGAGTAAATGCACTCATACTAATCTCCTAACTACGGAAACCACAACTATTCCTGTAACAATTATAATCTAGTTGTCCTTTGAATATAGTATATCTATTCTATATGGTATCAAGCACTATATACTTTTAAGCTCTATACATTTTAAAGTTTTATTCTTTCTTATAGAGTTATTACTTCTTATAGTTACAGAATACCTTTCACCTTATAAAAAGTAAACCCCAGACCATGGTCTGGGGCTACTTTGTAGTACAAAGTGTACTGTATGTCACGTAATTTGTCTTGTTTAGTATATGTTATGTGTGAGAAAGGTTGTTAGATATAAGGTGTACTATAACAGGTTAAGACATCATACGTTCCATCATATATTCAATTTCATCAGCACTCAAATTGTACATAGCTTGTACCATTCGATCAGCTGACTCACCAGAAGCACCGCTTTTGGCGATTTCCGCTTTTGCTTTTGCAATGAGAGCTTCTTTACGTTGTGCTTCTGAATCTTCATCTGTAGGTACCGAAATATTAGCTTTACCTTGGCCAATACCGCGTACCTCTTGATTAGGATTATCTTTAGACGTTGTTTTAGTATCTTGGGCAGCTACTGCCTCCATAGCGAAGGAGTTTTTACCAGTCATAATATACTCTACCGCTTCTAATGTACTTTGTGTAAGATTTACTGTCCAGAATTCACCCGCGGCAGTCAACTTATACAGCAAACAATTAAAAGCTACGAGGCCACGTTCTTCCCATAATTTATAAAGCCAGTTTAATTCATCTAATTTTGAATCTAATTCAGCTAAGCTCTTAATATTGAGGAAACCTTGTTCAAGTTGGCTTACCACCTGATTTACGATAGGTTGTAAATCGCTTTGCTTCATAAGTGCCATAAATGGTTTTTCACCACGGCTAACCATATCTTCGTACGGTTTTAACGCACGATGTAACATCATGCCGTAGCCATCGACATTACCACCGGCACCACTGCCAAATGGGAACATTGGTACGCCCGCTTTAGCCAAGATATTATACAAGCTACGTTCACGATTGTTTGCACTCCAATGAGCAGCGCTTAATCGACGATAGGAACGCTCATCAAGGTACTTACGACCAAATTCGAACATATCCCCTTGCATTGCTGTTGTCGCAGCAGCTGGCACCTTACCTTTTTCAATGTCTTTATTAAGATCACTGCCATCAAATACGTTCAATTGATATAGGTCAGCACCATCTACGCCAGAGCTTACTAAGTCAGCTAAATCTTGTTCCCAAACCTCCATAGTTTGACCAGGCAAACCATAGATTAAGTCGATAACAACAGAGCATTGACCATAGGCTTTCAACGCAGCCAACCGTTCCAATACAGTTTCTTTCGTATCTAGACGACCCACCATTTGACGCACTTCTGTGTTGAAAGATTGTACGCCAATAGACATGCGGTTTACACCATTTGCCATCCATACGTCTAGATTTTCAGGAATCAAATCGTGAATACGACCTTCTAAGGTAAGCTCGTAGTCATTAGCTAGTGGCAAATACTCTTTAATGGCTTTCAGCAATCTTTCGGAGTTTGCGGGAGATAACGATGTTGGCGTACCTCCGCCGATAAATACAGCATGAATCAAACCATCTTTTAATCTAGGACGCTCACTAGCGAGCTTTAATTCACTGATAAGACCATCAATGTATTGATCTTCCACGTTTTGACTTGTACCGTTTTGGAAGAACCCACAATATGTGCATTTTGTCTTACAAAATGGAATGTGAATGTAAGCACATTGCATTTCTCCCTTTTTAGGCATGCCATTCATCAAGTTATCCCAAACGGATTGTGTTTCCTTTGGTGACACAAGAATACCATTAAGCCCTGCATGAACAACCCGTTTATGAGGGAATGCACCACTCATCGGATTATCGCATTCTAAACCTAGTTGTAGATTCCGTTGTTTCTCCGGAATGGATTCAAAGAAACTTGCTAAATTCATACTCCAATCCCCTTTCAGTTTAGGCTTGCAACTTTGCAAGTACAGATTTTGTAAATTCTTTTGCATTTGCAAAGTCTTGTTCATCTGGATGCGTTTCAGCCGCTTTATGTAACGCATCGCGTTCAGGGCTTTGACCATGAGCAGATCCAGGTGGGAACATTTTATACATCATTTCGATGACTTTCGGATCAATTTTACCTTGGCATACGAATCCATCTACAAGGGACTCTTTATTTTGTAGTAATTCAGATGCTTTTTCAATACTTTCACGAGCATGATCAGAATCTGCATACATACCTAATGTGGCAAAGAATACGATGTTAGGATTTGTTAAGGTTTCAATCAATTTAGCTGCTTCTTTATTTGCTGTACCGCGGTCTACCCAGAAGCCTACAAATACTGTGTCATAATCAGCTAAATTCTCGGGCGCTTCTTTTACAGAAACGCAAGGTGTACCTTCAGGCATAACGGAAGCCATTGCTTCTGCTACGCTTTTTGTATTTCCCGTGAGGGAAGAATATAAAATAATGGATTTCATAATTATCTCCTTTAATTCATAGATAGGTCTATTACATAGATACTTCTATTCATCTTCATCATCAGATGATTCATGACCTCTAAACTCAACTGGTACCTTGATATCGATATCTGCTCCAGTTGGATTTTTATATGGTGTTGCGGCCACTACGGCAGATACTGCCGCATCATTGAATATTTCATTTGTAGAATATACGATACTTTGTCCAATAAGGCTACCATTTGTATCAAGTGTTACTTGTACAGTCACATCGCCTTGTAATTTTCTTTTTAAAGCCATAGAAGGCATTTGTGCATTATCTTGCACTCTTGCACGGAATCCTTCTACATCAAATGCAGCTTTCACCGTACCATGACTATCTCCTTTACCAGTACCGTCACCGTTGCCATTTCCCTGACCTTGACCATCGCCATCACCAGTGCCAATACCTGTACCGTTACCACCGCCAGAGCCGCCACCATGTCCGGGGCCGGAACCACCTGTGGAATTATCACCAGAGATATTACCTTTATGTTCGCCGCCTTTCGGGGGTACATCTACTGCATCAGGAATATCTGTTGCAGGAGATGGATCTATATTCGCTACAACAGCCTTTGTTCTTGCCGCCACTTCATCAGCCGATAATGGTTTAGGGAATAGGTCTGACCTATTACCGCCACCACCGGCATGACCACTGCCGCCATCATCGAGAACACTTTGTGTGAGGTCGATTTCATAGGTGTCCATTTCTTGAATCGCTGGAACCACTACAAAAAAGATAACTGCAATAAATAGAGCAACTAGATGAACTACGGCGGATATAATGGCTGCTTTTTTCCATGATATGCCTAGTCCCATAGCTATCCTTTCTGTTCAGCTGCAATAGCCAAGCGTTTAACACCAGATTGTTTTAGCATATCCATAATCGCTACTACTTGACCATGAGCTGCTCGTTTGTCGGCTTGTAAGATAACACTAGCGTTAGGATTTTCTTGAATACGCTGTTTAATCATAGCTTCTGCTTGATCAATACTCATTGGATTGTTATCAATTGTAATATGTCCTTCCGCATCAAGTGTAAATACAACAGGCAATTGAGCTGGTGCAGATGCACTCGTAGCTTGTGGTAATTGTACAGATAATGCTTTTTGAGCTACTGTTTGTAAGCTGTTCATCATGAAGAATACCAACAAGAAGAAGATAATATCAATCATTGGAATGATCATGAATTCCGGCTTAGTTTTCATACGAAAGCTTTGCAAGTTCATAATCATTTCCACCCTTCTCGCTTAGCACTAACGATACTCACGCACATACCTTCAATTTGATTAATAATAGAATCTAAACGATGGCTAAAGAATGTGTACACAATAAAGGCCATGATGGCTACACACAAACCAGATGCTGTAGCGATGAGGGCCTCACCAACACCACCAGTGATAGCGGATGCGCCCGCACCAGAGTCGAGGATACTGAAAGAACCAATCATACCTGTTACTGTACCTAATAGGCCCAATAATGGAGAGATTGTAACGGTAGCACTGAGGTAGTCCATATATTTACGGAAGCCTACTGCGTCTACGCCCATTTGGTCAGCAAAGGCTGTTTTCATCGCTTCTTCGCTAGAATCATTATTCAAACCTGCTTCTGCAATACGGCTCGCAATAGATGGGTTTTCTTTGATTACTTTTTCAATTTCTGTCCAATTTTGTAATTTTGCTAGTTCATTAACAGCATGAGTAACCATAAAGGTTTTACCAGCATATTTGCGATAGTAGAAAGCTCGTTCTACAGCGATAGCGATAACCATGAAAGACAAGAGTAATAATGGATACATTACATACCCGCCACTATGAAACAAGTGAATGACATAATTTAAGTTTTCCATATTAGTAACCTTTCTGCCTGTTTACAGACTGAATATTAGAACCTGTAAGTCCCTTGAATTCTTGTATAATCGCCTAACTTAAAGCTTTCACTACCATATAACGTATCTCGTTTATTAGTGCCCTTCGCATCGAATGTGTAGAATGCCTCAAGGAGTAAATCCTTGCGAGGTACATAGCCAGCACCAAATGTAAAGCTGCGAATACCGTCGAGATAACGATCCGGTACCGCGCCAGTACCATTGCCACCGAAGAAGGAGCCATGTTCAAAGTATTTGTAATCGATGAACGCATTCCAAGATTTAGGAATATCTAGGTCGGCACGGCCAATATCTAGACGAGCCATCCAGAAGTGTGGTGTACCACCCATTTGATGACCTTTAAGAGCAAAGTCGGCTGTACCACGTTCGTGTTGGTATACAGTGTTACCATTTAAATAACGACCCAAGTTGGAACGGTTTTGGCCGTAATCAACGGTAACAGATGCATTAGCACCTAACTGATATTTAGCGCCGATACCGAATACATGAGCTACATTGGAGAAGCTATATTCATCATTACCATTGCCATTTGCATTTAGGTATGTATGCGTTTTACCGCCAAAGGAGCGTAAATACCACGCTTGTAACCCAAGACGAGAGCCTATTTGTTTCTTGTATTGAACAAAGGCGGCTTTATCAATCGCTGGTACATTGTCTTTTTCAAGAACCACACCTTCTGTACGAATCAAGTTACCGATGATTTTGCCTATTGCTTCACGAGGTAATTTATTTTCAGATTCTGCATCATGTACAACTTTTTCAAGATTATACATATAGTTGAACAATGCATTTGGCATGCCCCAACCATAGTAAGAACTACCTTCACCCCAATCATTGGAGGACATTGTAAAGTT
>OKWN01000477.1_pt1 | contig 17913 bp, 17 predicted proteins | sample 1607151 | NCBI WGS metagenome assembly OKWN01 (sample SAMN07501046, study PRJEB24779) | human gut metagenome | isolation source: stool | host: human infant | place: USA: Pittsburgh, PA | reverse complement strand
GCCCTACTCAACTGTGCGGAGGTGGGACGACGAAATCGAATTCTAACGAATTACCGATTTCTGTCCCACTCTCTTTTGCTACTTAAGCTTACTTTAAGACCTCTGAGATATACTAAGATCATAAACAAAGACCTCCCAACTTTGTTTAGCACTCTTTAACTTTTTTCATAATATCTCCCTATAAGAAGTCACCCATTGGTGGCTTTTTTTGTAGCTTCATCATATAATAGAACAAGAACATAAAAAGTAAGTGAGTGTACAAGTGAGAGACTATACCCTAGAAGAGAAAGAAGCTTTTATGCGAGAGGCCTTAAAAGAGGCAGAGATTGCCTTAGCCCATGAGGAAATACCCATTGGCTGTGTCATTGTCAAAGACGGTGAGATCATTGGACGTGGCCACAACGCACGAGAGGAATTGCAGCGAGCGGTCATGCATGCGGAGGTGATAGCGATCGAAGAAGCCAATCAGCATGAAGAGAGCTGGCGTTTGCTGGATACGACTCTTTTTGTGACCATTGAACCTTGCGTCATGTGTAGCGGTGCCATTGGACTGGCCCGGATCCCTCAGGTGATTTACGGAGCGACCAATCAAAAGTTTGGCGGAGCAGGGAGTCTCTATGATATTTTGGCAGATGAGCGCCTCAATCACCGGGTGGAAGTAGAAACAGGAATCTTGGAAGCAGAATGTGCAACCATCATGCAGACCTTCTTCCGCCAAGGCCGAGAACGAAAAAAACAAGCCAAGCTCGCAGCCAAGGCCGAAACACAAGAATAAAAACCGGACCTTTGCAAATCGAACAAATTATGATATAATACCTATCGGAGCAACAGTTCTGCGTGAAGCGGGTCAGGGGAGGAATCCAGCAGCCCTAAGCGAAGTGAACTGTGTGCTCTTTTTCTATAGCTCTTAGTGAGGTAAGTCTGTAAAGCGTGACCGAGCTTAGAGATATTGATCCTGAGGAGCGAAGCGACGTGAGGACTATAGCGTAAAATGAAATTAGCCCGTAAGGCGCGATCGAGCTTAGAGATATTGACCCTGAGGAGCAAAGCGACGTGAGGGCTATCATTCACCAGAGTCATGTAGAAATGACTTTCATATCCAAAGAATAAAAGAAAAAAAATAGAGTTTCGTGAGAAGCTTCTTTTTTTGATTTTTTAGCCCAAAATAGTACAAATATGCAAACGATTGCTATTGCGTCGTTGCTTGATTTGTGAAAATAAAAAAATTAGCAAATGAAAACGTTTTATAGATTGGTTTCCCTTGATTTAATCCGTGTAAAGCGATATCATAGAGAAGAACAAAATTTGGAGGAATAACATGTCTCATATTAAATTTGACTACTCAAAAGTTTTGGGTAAATTTGTTGCCCCACATGAAGTGGAATACATGCAACCACAAGTGACTGCAGCTGATGAATTGATCCGTAAAGGAACAGGTGCTGGTAGTGACTTCCTAGGTTGGTTGGACCTTCCTGAAAATTATGACCGTGAAGAATTTGACCGAATCTTGAAAGCTGCTGAACAAATCAAAGCAGACAGCGATGTTTTGGTCGTGATCGGTATCGGTGGATCATACCTTGGAGCGAAAGCTGCCATTGACTTCTTGAACCACCACTTTGCAAACTTGCAAACAAAAGAAGAACGCAAAGCGCCACAAATCCTTTACGCTGGAAACTCCATCTCATCTACTTACCTTGCTGACTTGGTAGAGTATGTTTCAGATAAAGATTTCTCAGTCAACGTGATTTCTAAATCCGGTACTACAACTGAACCAGCGATCGCTTTCCGTGTCTTCAAAGAACTCTTGGTGAAGAAATATGGTCAAGAAGAAGCCAATAAACGGATCTACGCGACAACTGACCGTGCCAAAGGTGCTGTAAAAGTGGAAGCAGATGCCAATGGTTGGGAAACATTTGTTGTTCCAGATGATATCGGTGGACGCTTCTCAGTCTTGACACCAGTTGGATTGCTTCCAATTGCTGCATCAGGTGCTGATATCAAAGCCCTTATGGAAGGTGCGAATGCAGCCCGTAAAGAATACACTTCAGACAAACTTTCTGAAAACGAAGCGTACCAATACGCAGCTGTACGTAATATCCTTTACCGTAAAGGTTATGCAACCGAAATCTTGGTAAACTACGAGCCATCCCTTCAATACTTCTCAGAATGGTGGAAACAATTGGCTGGTGAGTCAGAAGGAAAAGACCAAAAAGGTATTTACCCAACTTCAGCTAACTTCTCAACAGACTTGCACTCATTGGGTCAGTTTATCCAAGAAGGAACTCGTATCATGTTTGAAACAGTTGTCCGTGTGGACAAACCACGTAAGAACGTGATCATCCCTACATTGGAAGAAGACCTTGATGGACTTGGTTACCTCCAAGGAAAAGACGTTGACTTCGTAAACAAAAAAGCAACTGACGGTGTTCTTCTTGCCCACACTGACGGTGACGTGCCAAACATGTACGTAACTCTTCCTGAGCAAGATGCCTTCACTCTTGGTTATGCCATCTACTTCTTCGAATTGGCAATCGCCCTTTCAGGTTACTTGAATGCGATCAACCCATTTGACCAACCAGGTGTTGAAGCTTACAAGAAAAATATGTTTGCCCTTCTTGGTAAACCAGGATTTGAAGAACTTGGAGCAGAACTCAACGCTCGTCTTTAATCAATAGACAAAACGATCTCGTAAGAGGTCGTTTTTTTACTTGCTAAACAAACTCATATTTTTGTCCCCTGGAATCAATTATAAAAACACGATCTAGTTATGTTTCTCAATCATATGGTTAACTGATTGCTATTGTCCCCCTTCGCAAGAAATTTTAATAGAAATTTCTAAAAGGTCCGATCTATCTCCGATCTTTTTCAGTCTTAACAGACAGGAGTTGGTCCTTGCTTGGTTTTATGTTATAGTAGAAGAGAAGAATAAAAAGGAGAATTCGAAATGTCCGAGAAAGATCAAGAACAATTTATGAAACAGACGCCCTTAGAGGGTGCGCCTCAATTTGATGTGGCTGCGCCAGCCTTTGTCCCAAAAGAAGAAGCCGAAGACTTGGTCGTTCCAGAAGTTAGTGGCCTTTCAGTGACGGAGACGGAAGCAATGAAAGAAGAAGCAGACGAGCCAGCTGTTTCAGAAACAGTGGAGCCTCCAAAGGTGGATGAAGCAACTGTTGGAGAACATCCGGATGTAGTTGCTGCTCCCCAACCGACTCCTCCATTCCAGCCTGCGCCTCAAGCTCCTCAAAATATGGCAGCTGAACCAGTTGGTCCGCAAACAGTGCCTGTTCCTGAGACACCTATTCCACAAGCTCCTCTTTCTCCTGTTGGAAGACCGATGGATACTGCAGACAAGAAGGCGATTCGTTTTGCCCTTGGGATTTTAGTTGGGCTTCTTATCGGTGGTGTCAGTGGCTATTTGATTGGTCATGCTAACCCTAGTACATCACTATCTAGAAAGCATACTTCTTGGTCAGGCAACCAGTCCGGTTCTTCTTCCAATATCGATTTGGAGCAATTGACTTCTGAAGATGCGGAAGCTGATTTTAGCTGGGAACAATCTGATATCGAGCAACTTCAGTTTTTAACAGGAAGTGATGCTGGGGAGACTCCTGAGGAAATGATTGAAGCTTATGGGAAAGCTAGCTCCGTTCAATTTGAAAGTGGAGAATTGAAATTATTTTGGGATGATAACTCTTATAATAAAGAGGTCAAAGCGACTTACTCTAAGAAAGGGAAAGAATTCCAGCTTGTCAAATTTGAATTTAATCAATTTGGGAAAAATCTTACGGTTGAGGACAACTTTGCAGATGGATTCAAAGTTGGAAATAGTGAGACCGGTGCTGGAGGGACCTCTTACAAAGAGCTTTTAGAAAAATACGGTGATGCAGTCAATCTGACGGTGAGTTCATCTGATGATTCAGACGAGATAGAATTGGTCATGGACTTCCAAAAGAAAAACGGGGACTATGTAGATTTGACCTTTATTCGCCAAGAAAATGGAGATTTCCTCTTGAGTAGTAAAGACAGCTAATAAATCACTGAATAAAAGAAAGAGGCAAGCGCCTCTTTTTTGGGATAAGACGAAACAAATACGCTAATTTTCTATACAATAGAAAGAGTTTGAATAGAAAGAGCATGAAGGATGGAAGAAATGAAACAGTGGATAGAACATCATAAGCGGATCCTCCAAAAAGCTGCAAGTGCTTTGCTGGCTTTTATGGTTGGTGCTTGCTTGGTGTTTATGATTCATCCAGTGAAAACCTTGCCCAAAGATCGCTTGTTGAGTTTGTCTCGCATGCAAGCAGACAGCCAGCAATTTGTTGCGTCTTCTTCCAAAGAGCCGGCTTTAGAAGACTTGTTGTCATTGGAGCTTGTAAGGGAAGAAGGAAAGACACAAAAAAATTGGGTGACTTTGTCTGCATTCGTCAAAAAATTTGGAAAAGCAGCGAGTTTTACACAAGAAGATACGAGTTTTGGAGCGCAAGTCCAGCTAGGCTATGGGACTCCTGTGCAGGGGATTCATCCTTATACCATAGGATTTCAAAAGCAGGATGATACCTTTTATTTGAGCTCGATTCAAGGCTTTGCGCCCCAATCGGCTCACTATCAGAGCAAAAAGAACGTAAAACTGGCAGATTTTACAGGCTATCAGACGCTAGATGGAAAAAAGGAAAAGGGGACAGCAGTAGAAGATGTCTTGAAAAAATCAGGTCTTCCCAATTCTCTTAGTTTGACCTCTGCAAAGGACAAGCAAGTCCTAGCCCTGTCTTATCAGGTGACAGATGGACTGGTCTCTTTAACCTTTGAACGTGACCAGAGTGGTCAATATCGTTTGACGAAGAAGGGGTGAAGCAGATGATCGAGTGGATGAAAAAGAATCGAAAAGAACTCTTGCTGCCGTTTTTGTGTTTTGTTTTAGGAGTGTTACTTGCGATTGCAAGCATCCAGGTGCAAGAGCAAGGAACCGATACCAAGGAGGACCAAACACTGACTCATTTCCAGCCAAAGGATTACAAGAATTTGGTCAGCAAGGAACAAGAAATCAAACAGTTTAAATGGACCATCGAAGCTGTGGCGAATTTAAAAGTTCGTCTCAAGCAGAGTCAGCAACCAGGAACCCGCTTGGAGACAGTTGTGGCTAAATGGGGAAAAGCTCAAAAAGTTCGCTACACTAAGACAGCTCAAGGGGATAAAACCGTTCTTGTCTTGACTTATGCGGCTAAGCAAACCGATCAGGGCAAGAAAAGTGTAACCTTGTGGTTTGAACAGGAAAAAGACCAGGGGTATCGCTTGACGATGGTGGATGCGACGAATTTGTTGGACGCAAAAGAGAAGACAAGCAGTGAGAAAGAAATCACTACTGAAAAAGAGAAAAAAGGGACAGAATTCGCCCAGCTCATTAAACAACTAGGAAATCCTCAACGCTTGGTCTGGGGGGAAATGCCAGATGGCGGAATGGGCTATCGCGCGACTTACCAGGTACCAGGAAGGCCAGAAGTGGTGATGGAATTCAAGAAAAAAGCCAAGAAATTGGTGTTGGTATAAGAAGGGAGACATCATTGGACGATCAACGGACAGACATCAAGGCAGCTTCCTCTCACCAGGGTGGGAGCCGCTTGATTTCAGAAGAAGATCTAGCTTCTTTAGGGATGGAAAATCATCAAGAAATGAGAAGCCATTCAGATACTATAGGTTCTTCACCTTCTTCTAAAGAAGAAGGGACCGGTTCGCTTTTAGGATTTTTTGGATGCTTAGCCTTGTTAGTAGCTTTTGTATTCGTACTTCAAAACACAGGCAACAAGGATCTTTCTTCATCTTCCTCAAGCAATGGAGCTGACAGTTTTTCACGGAATAGTATCAGAAAAGAATATCTAAATAGTGAAAATAGTTCTTATGTCGCATCTGCTAAGGAAGTTCAATTTGAGACAACCTATGAAAAAGCCATGTCTCTCATTCCTGATTTTGCAGTGGATGACAAAAAGACATCTTTTGGGACGGTAGATCCACAAGATGTCGTTGCAGCATTAGGTAAAGCAAGGAGTGGGGAAGCAACGTATAGTGATAGCAGTTCCAGTCCCTTTTTGCTGACATTAGATTACCAATCAAAGGATGCAGATGGGAAGGTTCTTCTTGAAAAAACAGGTGCCTTTTACAGGATCTCTCTTTTAAGTTTGAAACACTTAAAAAGTGACCGATTTGCGAATAAGAATGGGAGCTTGAGAAGGACGATTTTGCCACTATCAAGGTCGGAATGCCTTATTTAGACCTACTCAATACGGTAGGGATTCCAGATGAAATAGATGTATCTGGGCTTTTAGGTTACGGGGAAGCGCCTTCCTTTACCTATCGATTATCGGATTCTCAAACGGTTCAAATCCATTTTGATAGCCGGCAAACCATCAAGGATATCAAATCGAAAGAGGTAGCGACCACACCAGCTTCCTCTACATCTACAGCACAGTAAAAAAATCAGCCGAAGCATTTTAAATAAAAGGAGAGGACAATGGGAAATAAAGACTGGTCGCATCTACGAAATGAGCACCAGAATCGGTTTTCGAAAGGCCAGCCGAAAGAAGCACCCTTAGAAAAAGGAAGTCCTGAGAAGCTAGAAGATACGCTCGCAAAAGAGCCAGAAGTGCTAGAAGTCCCTGCTTTTCAGGAAGAGGTGAAACAAGAAGAGGAACCAAAAGACAAACCAGCGATTGGTGTGGAGGAGGAATCGTATGATCCAAAGGAAGGCTCATTTGCTACACCTGAAGACGAATCAGCTCAGGTCGTTCTTGCTACACCACTAACAGAAGAAACAAGGTCAGAAACACCAGCACAAGATACAATAGGGCAGTCTCCTTCAGCTGAGAAAAAAGTAGAGCACCAGGGTGGGAGCCGCTTGATTTCAGAAGCCGATCTGGCTTCAATAGGGGGAAGCAGGCATCCAGAACCAAGGCAAACGGTACTAGATTCCCAATCGGATAGGGCGAAGAACTATGCTCCTTCCTCTAAGAGTGAAGGGTCTTCGCTGGCAGCCTTTTTTGGTTTATTGGCCATGCTGGGATTATTTGCCTATCTGGCTTCAGGAGGTATCCATAGCGAGGAACATCCTTCTTCTACTACTAGTGAATACGGAAGCACTGGCCTGTCTTATGGGACCAGAAAGGAAACCTTGAAGAGTGGTACGAGTACCCTGATTGCTCCGGAGGGGGAATTTCAGTTTCAAGTGACCTATGAGAAGGCCATTTCCCTGATTCCTGGTTTAAGTGAGGGGGATCAAGGACGTTACTCTTCAACTTCTCTGTCTCCACAGGATGTGGTAGCTGTACTGGGGAAGGCTAGTAGTGGGGAAGAAACCTACCAAGAAGGTGGTGTCAGTCCTTTTATGACGCAATTGGATTATGGATCTGAAGGGTCCCCTTCTTCCGTAACCGTTTTACTTTCAAAAATTGGTGTTGACCGTTTATCTTCTCTTGATTTTGAAAACTTAAACAGTGACCGGTTGGCCAATAAAAACGGCAGTTTGAACAAAGAAGATTTTGCCAATATTACAGTCGGAACCAGCTATACAGATCTTGTGAATACAGTAGGAATTCCTAGCAGTGTTTCTTGGTCGAGTATGCTGGGTTCAGAGTCCTTCTTAACCTTTTACTATAAGCTTTCTGATTCGCGCTCCGTCATTATTCACTTTGGAAGTAATCGTACCATCAGTGAAATCAAGGGTCTAGAAGATCCAGCGACATCAACTTCCACGTCGCCTTAGGTGTTCATCTCACTAGGATTGTGGTATAATATGGATACCTTTAATTGAAATGAATGGAGAATCTCATGACTGCACAAAAAATGTCTGCACAAGAAATTATCGCTTTTATTGGAAATGCAGAGAAGAAAACAAATGTGAAAGTAACCTTTGAAGGGGAATTGGCCACAGCTGTTCCTGCTTCTGTTACGAAACTTGGCAATGTGTTGTTCGGTGACTGGAAAGATATCGAGCCCCTTCTTGCCAACTTGACAGAGAACAAGGATTATGTGGTCGAACAAGATGGCCGTAATTCAGCTGTTCCCTTGCTGGATAAGCGCTATCTAAATGCGCGTATCGAACCAGGTGCTATTATCCGTGACCAAGTGACCATCGAAGACAATGCTGTCGTGATGATGGGTGCTGTCATCAATATTGGTGCTGAAATCGGTGCAGGAACTATGATTGATATGGGGGCTATCCTTGGTGGCCGTGCAACAGTTGGTAAAAACAGCCACATCGGTGCAGGTGCCGTTCTTGCGGGTGTCATTGAGCCAGCTTCTGCTGAGCCGGTTCGGATTGGTGACAATGTCTTGGTCGGTGCCAATGCAGTTGTGATTGAAGGGGTTCAAGTAGGGAACGGTTCAGTCGTTGCCGCTGGGGCGATCGTTACTCAAGATGTCCCTGAAAATGTGGTTGTAGCTGGTGTTCCAGCTCGTATCATCAAGGAAATTGATGAAAAAACACAACAAAAAACAGCATTGGAAGACGCCTTGCGTAATTTATAAGATATGAAATATAGAGGCCGTAAGGCCTCTATTCTAATCTAATAGAAAGAAGACAACTATGACATTGGACTTAATCAAAATCAGACGAGATCTTCATCAAATTCCTGAAATTGGCCTGGAAGAATTTGAAACCCAAGCCTACCTCTTAGAGCGAATCGCAGAGATCACAGCGGGCAAGGACTTTGTCGAGCAACGGACTTGGCGGACCGGGATTCTGGTTTATCTCCATGGGGCTGCACCTGAAAAAACTATCGGCTGGCGGACAGATATCGATGGCTTACCGATTGTGGAACAAACGGGCCTTGATTTTGCCTCCAAGCACGAAGGACGGATGCATGCTTGTGGTCATGATATGCACATGACGACAGCTCTTGGGCTTTTGGATCAACTGGTCCAAGTACAACCAAAAAATAACCTGCTCTTTCTCTTCCAACCTGCTGAAGAAAACGAAGCTGGTGGGATGCTCATGTATAAGGACAATGCTTTTGGCGACTGGCTCCCTGATGAATTTTATGGTCTGCATGTACGCCCTGATTTGAAGGTGGGGGACATTGCGACCAATACGGGTACCCTTTTTGCGGGGACCTGTGAAGTCAAGATCACCTTTACAGGAAAGGGAGGGCATGCGGCCTTTCCACATGAGGCCAATGACGCTCTTGTAGCAGCCTCTTACTTCATTACCCAAGTCCAATCGGTCGTGAGTCGAAATGTCGATCCGATTGAAGGTGCTGTGGTGACCTTTGGTTCCATGCATGCAGGAACAACCAATAATGTGATTGCTGAGACAGCCTTCCTTCATGGGACCATTCGGACCTTGACCATGGAGATGAACCTCCTGACTCAAAAACGGGTCAAAGCCATTGCAGAAGGAGTTGCAGCAGCCTTTGATGTAAAATTGGACTTGGAACTCAAGCAAGGAGGTTACCTGCCTGTGGAAAACCAACCAGAATTGGCCAAAGAACTCATGGACTTTTTCACAGCTGAGGAAGATGTGAACCTGATTGATATCCTGCCTGCGATGACAGGAGAAGACTTCGGCTTTCTCTTGAGCAAGGTCCCTGGGGTCATGTTCTGGCTAGGAATTGATACCCCTTATGCCCTGCACCATCCGAAGATGAGCCCAAATGAGGCTGCCCTTCCCTTTGCTGTGGAAAACATTGGCAAATTTTTGAAAATGAAAGCCAACCAATAAAGGAATGATTCAACTCCGCCTGGAGTTGGATTTTTATTTTCTCGTGTGCAAACTGTTCGGATGTTTCATAAAAAATGATACAATTAAAGCTATACAAAAGGAGTAGGGAATGAAGAAAACACTACGAAAAGAAACCATAGCAGCCATGAAAGAGCTGCCAGAATCCGTGAAAACTCAAGCAGATGAACAGCTCACTCAACGTATCTTGGAGCTTCCAGCCTTTCAGGAGGCAAAGACCCTTGCGACCTATCTGTCCTTTGACCACGAATTTTCCACAGCTGGCTTGATCCAAGCTGCTCTTCAACTTGGAAAACTCGTCTGTGTTCCCCGTACCTATCCACAAGGTCGGATGGAATTTGTGAAATACGATCCTGACATTTTGGGAAAAACGCGCTTTGGTTTGCTGGAGCCTAATGAAAGGGGGCAGGTTGTGGATAAGTCAGAGATTGATGTAATCCATGTCCCGGGCTTGGTCTTCCAGTCAAAAGGCTACCGAATTGGCTATGGTGGTGGCTATTATGATCGTTATTTAGCCGATTATACTGGGAAAACGGTTAGTACGATTTATTCCATCCAGCAGAAGGAGTTTCAACCAGATGTTTTTGATCAGGCCGTTCAGGAGGTGCTAGTCTATGAAGTTACTCTTTGATCGTCGTTATCCTGTGACCAGCCTCTTGTTGCTCGTCACAACGGCAGTCTTTCTTTCCATGTTTATCCGATTTGGAAGCGACTACCAAACGGGTGCTGCTATTTACTATAGCGGTGGTATTATTGGAGAGACTGTGAAAGTCGATCCTAGCCAGTTATGGCGAATCGTGACAGCTACTTTTGTTCATATCGGCCTAGAACATTTTGTGCTTAATATGATCACCCTCTATTACTTGGGACGTTTGGCAGAAGATCTCTTTGGTTCCAAGGCTTTCTTAGCTCTTTATCTCTTATCAGGCATGATGGGCAATGTCTTTGTTGCTATTTTTACGCCAGATGTGATTGCAGCAGGCGCTTCTACAGCTCTCTTTGGACTTTTTGGGACCATTGGCGCTCTGCGCTTTATTGTCCAAAGTCCCTATATTCGCCACTTGAGTCAGTCCTATACCAGCTTGATTGTGGTCAATCTGATCTTTAGTTTTATGCCAGACATCAGTATGGCGGGCCACATTGGTGGCTTAGTAGCTGGGGTCATGTTGGCTTATGTCTTTCCAGTAAGAGGAGAGGCTCGCTTTATGAACCGAACCTATCAGATTAGTGCAGCCTTATCTTATCTCCTGCTTTTCCTTTATTTCTTAGGTAAAATCTTAAATCTATTTTAAGAAGTCCTTCTCACAGAGAAGGGCTTTTTTTCTAAAAAATGTAGCGAAATCGTAAACTAACAGAAAATTGTTTGAAATGCAAAGAATTGTATATATTTATCATAATATACTTGCAGGAGCCGAGTGAACCCACTATTGATAGGTCCATAGAGAAGGTAATCAAGGGTAAAAAGGTATAAAAACGCAAATTAGAAAGTGCTTGCAAAAGAGGTGAAAAAAAGATAGACTTAAGGTATAAAAAATCGGGGATGTTACCTTTTTCTATAAAGGAACATTCAAACATAAAGGAGATTTGCCATGAAGAAATGGTTGTTTAAACTAGCTTTGATAGCGATGACGTTCTTACTCCTACCAATTCAAGCCGTTCAGGCCTGCTGTGGATTTATCATTGGTCGCCAGTTGACCAAGGATGGGACCACTCTCTTTGGTCGGACAGAGGACTACCCTTATTATCCAAATGGTGGAAAACACAACAAAAACTATGTTGTGGTCGATGCCAAGACCTATAACGAGGGAGATCAGATCGAGGATGAATCCAACGGATTCACCTACCCGCATGCTGCCAGTGAAATGAAATATACAGCGACCTATGACTCTGCTCGTGGAGATGGTAGTAACGGCGCTTTTGGGGAACACGGTTTTAATGAAGCCGGTGTATCTATGACTGCGACAGTAACAGCTATCCCGAATAAGAAAGTCTTGAAGACCGACCCATTGACAGGAAACGGAATTCCAGAAGCTGCTATGTTGGACGTAGTTTTACCACGCGTTAAGTCTGCTCGTGAAGGGGTTGAATTCCTAGCTAAAGTCATTGAAGAAAAAGGATCAGCAGAAGGGAATGTTGTCGTTTTTGCAGACCAAAAAGAAACTTGGTATATGGAAATCCTTTCTGGTCACCAATATGTAGCGGTAAAAGTCCCAGAAGACAAATATGCAGTCTTTGCAAATACCTACTACTTAGGTCATGTTGATTTGAATGACAAGGAAAATGTCATCGCCTCTAAAGATGTAGAAAAAGTAGCCAAGGAATCTGGCAACTACAAGACCGATAAAGATGGCAACTTCCATATTGCTAAATCTTATGGACCAGAAAAATATGCTGAAGGAGACCGTTCACGTACATACGCAGGAATCACTCTTTTGGATCCAAATTCAAAAGTGACTTATGAAGATGATGAATACGAACTCTTCCGCTCACCAACAGATCCAAACAAGAAATTTACTTTGGAAGATGCCTTTGCCCTCCAACGCAACCGTTTTGAACATTTGAATGGTCGTTTTGTTCCAGACGATCAAATTGGTGTCAAGAAACAAGGGGATAATGGTAGCAATGATGCTGTTCGTAAAGACCAATACAAGTATGCTTTAGGAAACGAAAACGTCATCGATGCCCATGTCTACCAAATCAATCCAAACCTTCCAAAATCATTTGGTGGGACAGTGTGGCTCGGCATGGGGCCTTCACGGAATACCCCTTATGTTCCATTCTATGGAAATGTAAAAGATACTTATAAGGCTTTCAAACCTCAAACTGCTACCTATGATCCAAATTCATGGTATTGGACAGTATGGCATATTGACCAGATGGCAATCAATAATCAAGACCTCTTTGGAAAATCGATTCAAAATCACTGGAAAGCTCTCGAAGAACAATTGATCATTGAACAGAAGGTTAGTGATAGCAAATATGCAGCCTTGAAAGCTGATGAAGCTGCAGCAAAAGCAGTTGAAGATAAAGTGACTGAGGATGCTTTAGCTCGGTCTGAACGTCTCTTCAAACAATTCAAGCAATATGAGTCTGAATTATCTGCAACTCTTAAAGAAGCAGGTCGTACAGATGATCCATACCGTGCATCTTTACCAGATGACTACAAGGATCCAACAGAATCAAGTACCGAGCCAAGCAAGGAAGAAACAAAGCCAAGCACAGAGTCAAGTACAGAACCAAGCAAGGAAGAAACGAAGCCAAGCACCGAAGCAAGTACAGAACCAAGCAAGGAAGAAACGAAACCAAGCACCGAAGCAAGTACCGAGCCAAGCAAGGAAGAAACGAAACCAAGCACCGAAGTAAGTACAGAACTAAGCAAGGAAGAAACGAAACCAAGCACCGAATCAAGTACCGAGCCAAGCAAGGAAGAAACGAAACCAAGCACTGAGGCAAGTACGGAACCAAACAAGGAGGAAACAACACCAAGTACTGAGTCAAGTACGGAACCAAGCAAGGAGGAAACAACACCAAGTAGTACAACTACTATTGTTCCTACAAACAGTAACAGTGTTAGTACCGTTGGTCGTCCAGTTTTACCAACAAATTCGTATATTTTAGTAGACCAGGCAACAGGAATCGTCTTGCAAAACCCTGATTTTGCTCAAGGTGGCTATAGTCTCCTTGTCGAAGTTTTGAAAGATGTTAAAGAACTAGCTGGTAAAGATTACAAGGCATATAATATTCAATTATCGAACCAAAATAATCCTATACATCAAATTAGTCCAACGGTTGTGACCATTCCAGTCAATGGGCAAAAAGAAGTAGAAGCAGTTTATGGTATCGGTGAAAATGGTCAATTGGAATCCTTCCAATTCCAACTAAATGAAGATAAGTCAGCCGTAACATTTACAACCTCTCATTTCTCAATTTATGGTGTAGTTTATAAATCTGTAGCAAAAATTGAAGAGAAGAAAGGTGAGAAAAAATTACCATCAACCGGTCAAAGTATTTCCATTGCGACTATGGTAGGCGGAGTTCTTTTGATAGTTTTTGGATTTGGCTACTACATCGAAAAACGTAGAACTCATTAAACGATACAGTTTATAATATATAACAAAAAAAGGAAGTGAGAATGAAATCTCTCTTCCTTCTTTTTTAGTCTGCAGTTTGTTCAGATTCTTCTAATTGTTTTCCAAGATCAATGATATACTGTTTGAGGTCCTCTTTAACCTGTGGATGCTTCAAAGCATAATCAATCGATGTTTTCATGAAACCAAACTTGTCACCTACATCGTAGCGTTGGCCTTTAAATTCACGGGCAAAGACTCGTTGGGTCTTGTTGAGGGTGTCGATCGCATCTGTCAATTGAATTTCATTACCAGCACCTGGTTCTTGATTTGCAAGAATGTCAAAGATCTCTGGAGTCAGAAGATAGCGGCCAATGATGGCGAGATCACTCGGTGCATCTTCTGGAGCTGGTTTTTCGACAAAAGTTTCAACGCTATAAAGACCATTGATGCCCTCTCCTTGAGGTGCGATCACACCGTAAGAAGAAACCTCTTCGTGAGGGACTTCCATCACAGCGATAGTGGATGCATGGGTTTCATCGTAGTCGTTCATCAATTGTTTGGTCAATGGCAAGGCATCATCATTGGTGATGTCCATCAGGTCATCTCCCAACATGACAACAAAAGGTTCATTTCCAACAAAAGCTTTCGCCTGAAGAACAGCGTCTCCTAAACCTCGAGGGTGACTTTGGCGGATGAAATGAAGATTGATCGCTGTTGTATCATTGACCAACTTGAGTAAGTCAGTCTTGCCTTTTTGCTCGAGGTTGTATTCCAATTCGAAGTTAGAATCGAAATGGTCTTCGATCGAACGTTTGGCCTTCCCTGTTACGACAAGGATTTCCTCAATCCCAGATTTCAGAGCCTCTTCTACGATGAATTGGATCGTAGGTTTGTCAACGATTGGCAACATTTCCTTTGCCAAAGCTTTGGTAGCTGGGAGGAAGCGCGTCCCCAAACCAGCCGCAGGAATGACTGCTTTTCTAACTTTAGTCATATAGTTTCCTTTCTAAAAGGTAGGATTGATGATAGGGTGGTTGACTTATTTCCACTCATTTTCTTCTTTAAATTCATTGCTCATCATGTGGTGGATGGCTTCGCGGATATCTTTTCCTTCATAAATGACTTGGTAAATGGCTTGTGTAATCGGCATGTAGACATCCAATTCTTGGGCCAGCTCGTGGGCGACTTTGGTCGTAGAGATCCCTTCAATGATCATGCCCATGTTGGCTTCGATATCTTCCAATTTTTCGCCACGTCCGAGAGCATCCCCAGCTCGCCAGTTGCGAGAGTGAACAGAAGTTCCGGTAACGATCAAGTCACCGACCCCAGACAAACCACTATAGGTCAATGGGCTAGCTCCGAGCTTAACGCCAAGGCGCGTGATTTCAGCGAGACCGCGCGTGATGATGGCTGCTTTGGCATTGTCCCCATAACCAAGACCGTGCAGGGCTCCAGCTCCGACCGCGATGATATTTTTCAAGGCTCCAGCAGTTTCCACTCCGATGACATCTGTATTGGTATAGAGGCGGAAGTAGTGATTGCTAAAGAGTTCTTGAACATAGCGTGCAGCTTCTAAATCTTTTGAGGCTGCTGTAATGAGGGTGATGTCCCGTACGATGGTTTCTTCCGCGTGACTCGGTCCAGAAACGACCACTACTTCACTGCGAAGAGAGGCAGGGATTTCTTCTTCGAGGATTTGAGAAATCCGATCGTGTGTACCAGGTTCTAATCCTTTAGAAGCGTGCATGACTGTGACAGGGTGATCCAGTGTTTCAGCAACTTGTTTAGCGACCAAGCGGGTCACCTTTGTAGGAACGACAAAAAGGATAGCATCCACGCCGTCCAAAGCTGCTTTCAGATCGGTCGTAGCGGTAATTTGATCGCTAATAACGATGTCTTTGAAATAGCGTTGATTGGTATGAGCGGTATTGATTTCATCGATTTGTTCTTGGATATTTCCCCAGAGACGGACTTCATGGCCGTTATCATTGAGGACTTGTGAAAGGGCTGTTCCCCATGAACCAGGACCCAATACTGCAACGGTTTGTTTTTCCATTGTATCTTCCATTTCTATGTCTATTTTTCAACAAGGCTAGGAAATCTAGCGCTTGCACCTTCGAAACGGCCGAATGTGTGCCTTGAAGGACGATTCTATTTTCCTCTCTATTTTAACATAATATAGGTAAAAAAACTTGTATGATCATCAATTGTTTTGTGAGGAAGGTGAGGGTGATAAATAAAATCTATCACGGTTTTAAAAAATACATATTAGACACTATCACTAATGGGTGGTAAGATAAGTATTAGATAAAATGAAGGAGGAATGAATATGTGTAGAACAATTGTTGGAGTATCCGCTAATCTCTGTCCGGTTGATCCGGAAGGGAAAAACCTTCATTCCTCCGTGTCTAGTCAGTTTGCGGAAGGGATCCGTCAAGCAGGTGGACTTCCGATGGTTATTCCGATGGGGGATCCTTCGCTAGTCAAGGACTATGTTGAAACAATTGACAAATTGATCTTGAGCGGGGGCCAAAATGTGGATCCTAGTCTTTATGGAGAAGAAAAAACCATCGAAAGCGATGATTACAATATCGAACGGGACCAATTTGAGCTTGCCCTACTGAAGGAAGCAGTTCGCCAAAACAAACCGGTTCTAGGAATCTGCCGTGGGGTTCAGTTGATCAATGTCGCTTTTGGAGGAACACTCAACCAAGAGATCGAAGGTCATTGGCAAGGTCTTCCATTTGGGACTTCCCATTCTATCGAGACTAAAAAAGGTAGTGTGGTGGAGCAACTCTTTGGTCAGGCCAGTCGGATCAATTCCGTTCACCGTCAAAGTATCAAGGATCTTGCACCAAATTTCCGTGCGACCGCCTTTGATCCGCGCGATCACACCATCGAAGCGATTGAAGCAGTAGACGGCCATCGGATTATGGGCTTGCAATGGCATCCAGAATACTTGGTAAATGAAGAAAAAGGGAATTTAGAACTCTTCCGTTATTTATTACAGGAATTATAATGAAGTTAGAGATTGGACTTGAGCTGATCTCTTTTTTGTGTCTTAGAAAAGACGCAAAAATACCGGAAATAAGGTCAGAAAACAGTGTGGTCATCAATAAAAAAAACAGGTCTATCTAGCAATGCTAGATAAATACCTGTTTTAAGAACTTATTCGTGGCGTTTTTTAGCAACGAGCATGCTTCCAGCACTTGCAAGAGCAAGTCCTGTCATGAGAAGTCCAGCACTTACTGTCTCACCAGTAGCAGGAAGACTTTGTTTTTTACCTTCTTTTGATTGTTTACCAGAAGGTTGATTTCCTTTCGGTTTGTCGGTTGAAGGCGTTGGAGGTGTTGAAGGAGTAGTTGGTGGAGTTGGTGGGGTATATGGCGGAGTATATGGTGGAATTTTATTATTTACTACATTCCCTTTATCAACGACCAAATCTTTAGCTTGGGTAAAATCACTAGCTGAAACTGTGATAGGATTCGTTAACAATTGGTATCCAGTTGGAGCTGTCAATTCCTTGATGACATAATCTTTTGCTTCAAATCCAATGAAAGTTACGAGACCATTCGCATCTGAAGTCGCAGTCGCTTGACCTTCACCATAAGGGTTAGCGACTGGAGTTGTACCATCTGCCTCATAGAGTCCAAATACCGCTCCTAGAAGACCTTTACCTTCTTCACTTACCTTGTGCAATTGAATGTTGTAGAGTTTTAATTCAGGTTTGTCAACAGTCGGAGGAGTTGGTGGAATTGAAGTGAATGGTTTGTTAACGACATTTCCTTTATCCACTACACTATTTGAAACAACCAAATCACTAGCTAAGATTTTGATGACTTCATCTGATAACTGGTAGCCATCTGGAGCTGTAAGTTCTTTCACCACATAATCTTTTGCTTCTAATCCTGTAAAGGTTACAAGACCATTCGCATCAGAGGTAGCAGTTGCTTGACCTGCACCATAAGGGTTCGCTACAGGAGTCGTACCATCAGCTTCAAAGAGCCCGAATACAGCACCAACAAGAGCTTTCCCTTCTTGGTTCACTTTGTGCAATTGGATGCTGTAGAGTTTCAATTCTGGTTTGTCAACAGTCGGAGGAGTTGGTGGAATTGAAGT
>OKWN01000476.1_pt1 | contig 17915 bp, 17 predicted proteins | sample 1607151 | NCBI WGS metagenome assembly OKWN01 (sample SAMN07501046, study PRJEB24779) | human gut metagenome | isolation source: stool | host: human infant | place: USA: Pittsburgh, PA | reverse complement strand
ATATTCATTTTACTTATTATTGCTTCACAAGCCCTTATTCCAATGGCTAATCCTGGACATTCATGACCATGAAACTTAACAACTTCTTTCCATAATAAATTATTCATATTTCCTCCTAGATTTAATTTTATTTATTTTCTTCTTACTTTAGCTGCATTAGCATGAGCATATAATCCTTCTTCAACAGCTAAATCATGAGCCACTGGTGCCAGTGAGTTTACCGCTACTTGATTTAATCTTTGAGTAGTACATGTCTTTATAAATGTACCAACCCAAACTCCGCCTGTATATCTAGATGCTCTAAGAGTTGGTAAAGTATGATTTGTTCCTGATACATAATCTCCAAAAACCTCTGCTGATAATCCTCCTAAAAATAAAGATCCATAATTTATTAATTTATCAATTATTTCATCTTCATTTTTTAAGCTTACCTCCAAATGTTCTGGAGCATATTTATTACTAAGTTTCACTGCCTCATCTAAATTATCCACATATATTATTTCTCCATTATTTCTCCACGAAGATGATGCTATTTCTCTAGTAGGAAGGTCCTTTAAAATCTCATCTACTTTTTTACATACCTCTTCTCCTAAAATTTTATTTGTAGTAATTAAAATTCCTCTAGCACTGTAGTCATGTTCACATTGTGCTAAAACATCTGCTGCTATATAATCAGAGTTAGCTGTTTCATCTGCTATAATCAATACTTCGCTAGGTCCTGCTACAAAATCAATTCCCACACTTCCATAACATTGTCTTTTAGCTTCTGTTACATATTTATTTCCTGGACCTACTATAATATCTACTGGTTTTATACTTTCTGTTCCATAGGTAAAAGCGCCTATAGCTTGTACTCCTCCAACAGCATATATCTCATCTGCTCCTGCTATATCCATGGCAACTAAAGTTTTTGGATTTATAGAGCTACTATTTTTCATAGTTGGTGAACAAGCACAAATTCTTTTAACTCCTGCAACCTTTGCTGGAATAATTAACATTAATGCAGTAGAAAAAAGTGGATATCCTCCACCTGGCACATAAGCTAAAGCTGATTCTATAGGTATATGCTTTTGACCAAGTGTTACACCAGGATAAATTTCTTTTTCAAAGTTATTGTTAAAACTTTCTTTTTGAGCTTTAGCAAACTCTTCAATATTCTTTGATGCAACTTTAATATCTTCAATAAATTTTATATCTACTTGTTTATATGCCTTTACTATTTCATCCCTAGTAACTTTATAATTTGTTCGTGGATTTTTATCAAATTGTAAATTATACTTTCTAACCCCAATATCTTTATTAAGTCTTACTTCGTTTAATATTTCTCTTACTTGAACTTTCACTGTTTTTTCGGTTTCAATATTTTTAAACTGAGATTTTTTCAGAATTTCCATATGTATTCCTCCCATAACAACGGTATAATAAATCAAATATTTCCCTGTTTCGGTCTATATAAAAATAATCCTATCTATTTATATATTAGATGTCAACAATAATACAATTAATATAGTTTTTAAATTTAAAAAGAAGCCACTAAACTTAAATAAACCGCCTTTATACTTTTTAAATGTACAAGTGTAAAGGTGTTTTGTTTTTAATTAATTTATTATTAAATCTCTTTAACTATTAAATCTCCCATTTCTTTTGTTCCTATAACATTTCCTATTCCATTATATATATCCACAGTTCTATATCCTTTATTAATAACTTTTGTTACTGCACCTTCAATTTCTTTAGCTTCTTTTTCTAAAGAGAATGAATATCTAAGCATCATAGCTACGGATAATATTGTAGCTATGGGATTTACTATATTTTTTCCTGCAATATCAGGTGCACTTCCATGGATAGGCTCATACATTCCAAATTTATCATCTCTAAGTGATGCTGATGGCAGCATTCCTATGGAACCTGTTATCATTGAGGCTTCATCTGAAATAATATCTCCAAATATGTTATTAGTAACGATGGTATCAAATTGGCTAGGATCTTTTATTAATTGCATAGTTGCATTGTCTACATACATAAAATTCAGTTTAACTTCTTTATATTCTTCACTTAACTCATTCATTATTTTTCGCCAAAGTTTAGAGCTATCAAGTACATTTGCTTTGTCTACACAAGTTAATCTTTTTTTTCTAATTCTTGCAGTCTCAAAAGCTTTTTTCCCTATTCTTCTAATTTCATTTTCATCATACTTTTCCACATCATAAGCCACTTCTACATTATCTATAACTTCTGTTTTTCTATCACCAAAATAAATTCCACCAGTAAGTTCTCTAACTACTACAAAATCAATACCCTTTTCTACGATATCACGTCTTAAAGGAGAGGATTCTTTTATACTTTCATGCATAGTAGCAGGTCTTAAATTAACAAATAAATTGAGCCCCTGTCTTAAAGCCAAAAGACCTTTTTCTGGTCTAATGGAAGGTTCAATATTATCCCAGGCAGGTCCCCCAACTGCACCAAGCAAAACTGCATCACTTTTTTTACATTCATCTAAAGTTTCTTTTGGTAGAGGAGTCCCAAATTTATCTATGGCAACTCCTCCACCCAATACTTCTATACATTTAAAATTATGATTATATTTTTTGCCTATTTTATTTAGAACTTTTATTCCTTCATCTACAATTTCTGGTCCTACCCCGTCACCTTTTATTACTCCTATTTTAAAGTCCATTATCTTTTCCCCCCAATTTTATATTTATCACTAATAATTTTAAAATTTAATTCTATTTTTATTTGATCATTGTTTTTTCAATAGACTTAATTAAGCCTCCATTTGAAATAATATTTTGCATAAACTCTGGAAAAGGTTCAGCTTTGTATTCTTCATTCTTACTTATATTTTTTATTATTCCACTATTAAAATCTATTTCCAGTTTATCTCCTTCTTCAATTTTCATAGCAGCTTCATCACATTCTAGAATAGGAAGCCCTATATTTATGGCATTTCTATAAAAAATTCTTGCAAAAGTAGAGGCTATAACACAAGATATTCCACTTTCTTTTATCGCTATTGGAGCATGCTCCCTTGATGAACCACATCCAAAGTTTTTATTTGCAACAATTATATCTCCTTCATTTACCTTTTTAGTAAAATTTTTGTCTATATCTTCCATACAATGAGATGCCAACTCTTTCATATCAGGTGTGTTCAGATATCTTGCTGGTATTATCACATCCGTATCTATATTATCTCCATATTTAAAAACTTTTCCATTTGCTAACATGTTGTATCTCCCCCTACTTCTTCACAAATTTCCTCTGGTGATGATATTTTTCCACTTATAGCCGATGCTGCTGCCACTGCTGGACTTGCCAAATAAATTTCTGACTTTACATGACCCATTCTTCCCACAAAGTTTCTATTCGTAGTTGATACTGCTCTTTCTCCCTGTGCCAATATTCCCATATGTCCTCCTAAACACGGTCCACAAGTTGGAGTTGATATAGCCGCTCCTGCTTTTACAAGTTCAGATATATATCCTTTTTCTATCGCCTCTAAATATATACTTTGAGTCCCTGGAAATACTATACATCTCACATCTTTAGCCACTTTTTTATTTTTCATAACTTCTGCCGCTATTTTTAAGTCATTTATTCTACCATTTGTACAAGAACCTATTACTACTTGATCTATTTTTATATCTTCAGTAATTTCATCTATGTTTTTTGTATTTTCAGGTAACTGAGGAAAGGCTACTGTAGGTCTTAACTCACTTAAATCAACTTCTATGGTTTCATCATATATGGCATCTTCATCAGCTGCGAAAATTTGATGACTTTTATCTATAGTTTTACATTCATGATTTTTAATATAGCCTTTAGTAATATCATCTACTGGAAAAATTCCATTTTTAGCCCCTGCTTCTATTGCCATATTACAAATAGTAAATCTATCATCCATGGTTAAGTGTTTTACACCATCTCCCACAAATTCCATAGACATATATCTAGCTCCATCCACTCCTATTTTACCTATAATGTGTAAAATAATATCCTTACCACTTATCCATTTTGATGGTTTATTTTTCAAAACAAATTTTATTGCTCCAGGAACTTTGAACCAAGCCTTCCCTGTGGCCATACCTGCTGCCATATCTGTTGAGCCTATTCCTGTAGAAAATGCTCCAAGTGCCCCATAAGTACAAGTATGGGAATCAGCTCCTATTACTACATCTCCTGCTGTTACTAATCCTTTTTCAGGAAGCAAACAGTGTTCTATCCCCATATCTCCCACATCAAAGTAATTTTTTATATTTTTACAGTTGGCAAAACTTCTCGCCACTTTACATTGTTCGGCACTTTTTATATCTTTATTCGGAGTAAAGTGATCAAGAACTATAGCTACTTTACTACTATCAAATACTTTACTAACATTTAATTTTTCAAACTCCCTTATGGCAACAGGAGTTGTTATATCATTCCCAAGAACCAAGTCTAAATCAGCTTCTATTAATTGACCTTTTTTAACTTCTTTCAAATTAGCATGATCTGCTAAGATTTTTTGTGTCATTGTCATTCCCATTTTTATATCCCCCTATATTATAATCTTCATATAACTTTTGTTAATTGCATTCATTAATGCATTTATAGCTGCTGTATTTATATTTTCTGAAATTCCAACACCAAAATATGGTTCACCATCTTCTTCTATTTCCACATAAGCCACACCCTTAGCATGAGAACCATCACTCAAGGCATGTTCATGATAATTTTTAAAGCGATAATTTTTTAATTCCTTTTGTTTTAAAGCGTTATTGAAAGCATCTATTGGACCATTTCCCTCACCTTTAACTACATATTCTTCACCTTCAAAGTTGATTATAGCTTCAAGTTCTAAGATATTGTTTTCTGAGCAGTTTTTAATATCATATACATCTGAGTTTACTGAATTAATTCTATATTTTTTAAGTTTGTACGGCGTGTCAATATCTATATACCATTCATTAAATAAATCATAGATTTCTTGTGGCGATAATTCTTTTCCTCTCTTATCAGATGCTTGCTTGACAACTCGACCAAAGTATTTATGCATATTTTTAGGAATATTAAATCCAAATTCATTTTCCATAATATAAATTGCTCCACCCTTACCTGACTGAGAATTTATTCTTATAATTTCTGTATATTCTCTTCCTAAGTCGTGAGGATCAATTGGCAAGTATGGAACTTCCCATTCATAATTACCTCTTTTTTCTCTTTCAATCATACCTTTTCTTATGGCATCTTGATGTGAGCCAGAGAATGCACAAAATACCAAGTCTCCAGCATAAGGATGTCTTACATGAACATCAAGCTTTGTACACTTTTTATAAATATCTGTTATATCAGAAATATTACTAAAATCAAGTTCAGGATTCACGCCATTTGAATACATATTCATAGCAGTTGTAATTATGTCTAAGTTTCCTGTTCTCTCCCCATTTCCAAATAAAGTTCCCTCTATTCTATCAGCTCCTGCTAAAATTCCTAGCTCACAAGCCGCCACAGAAGTTCCTCTATCATTATGAGGATGTAAACTTATGGTTACACATTCTCTATTTTTCACAGTTTCACTAAACCACTCAATTTGATCAGCATAAAGGTTTGGTGTTGTCATTTCTACTGTTGACGGTAAATTTATAATCATTTTATTTTCTTTTGTAGGCTGCCAAACATCCATAACAGCTTCACAAATTTCTAGTGCATAGTCCATTTCAGTTCCTGTAAAACTCTCTGGTGAATATTCATATTGAAAATTAGTTTCAGGATATTTCTTTGCTTCTCGGTTAAAAATTTCTGCCCCCTCAACCGCTATGTCTATAATCTCTTCTTTACTTTTATTAAATACCACATCTCTTTGAAGTATTGATGTAGAATTGTATAAATGAACAATTGCTTTTTTACACCCCTTTAAAGCTTCAAAGGTTTTTACAATTAAATGCTCCCTTGATTGTGTTAATACTTGAACTGTAACATCATCTGGTATTAAATCTTCCTCTATTAATCTTCTTAAAAAATCATATTCTGTTTGTGAAGCTGAAGGAAATCCTATTTCAATTTCTTTAAATCCAACTTCTATTAACATATTAAACATTTCCATTTTTTCAGATACACTCATTGGAATTGGTAGAGATTGATTCCCATCTCTTAAGTCTACAGAACACCAAATTGGTGCTTTAATTATTTCATTATCCGGCCATTTTCTATTCTTAAAATTTTTTGGCTGAAAATTTGGTCTTTTATATTTTTTACAATTAAAACTCATAACAAATTCCCCCTTATTTTTAAATAAAACTCCACTAGTTTTTAATTAATTTTGCATATTGTATTCAATGCTAAATTATAAATTTTATAAATTCATCTTCTTACATATCTCTAGAAATAAAAATAACCCCGTCTCTATATTTAGAGACGAGGTTTAACTCTCGCGGTACCACTCTAGTTAACTTAAATAAGTTCACTTTACAATAATCATAAAGATTATTTATCTTATAACGTAGATCTACGGTTTACTCCCTGTAAACAGCTCCTAGGCAAGTTCAGAACAATCCACTGCCAAATTCCACCCACCTTTGGCTCTCTATAAGCTTCAAAATTCTTACTACTCCTATTCTTAGCTTTCTAATTATTTAACTTATTAGTAGTAATAATATACGAGACTTAATCTTACGTCAATATATTTTTCAAAATTTTCTAAATATTTTATTTATAATTTACTTCAAGACTTCAAAAAACATTTCAATTCTTACATTTATTTATGCTTAAGGTAATTAATATTATTTTTATTTAATAGTATATATAAAGGGGTTTAATATTATAAAATTATCTAGGAAGGAGAGTATGAAATGGACGACATATACAAAGAAGCTCATAAGATAGCAAAAAATATCTATGACGAATATAAAGATGTGGATTATAAATTACAGTTTCAATTATGTTTGTCTTACCTTTCTGATAAAAAAATTAATGAGAGAATCGAAGAAATTTTAGCTGAAGTAAAAGTAAGTGAGGAAGAAGCAAGAATATTAGAAAAAGTTGAATTTTATTATAAAAACTTTTTCCATAGCGAAGAAAACCTTAAATTCAGACTTTGGCGAAGACAAGATAAAAGAAGAGTCTATTTATCTGCATCCTATATTATAAATAAGCCTTACGTAGACTTGATAAGCCACAAATTATTTGATACAAAAGAAGTTAAGAAATTTTAATAAAAAAGTGCTATCGTGCTAAAAAGTAGTGCGATACACTTTTTTACTTTTTAAATATATTGAATAATGTAAAAAGAGCTAAAACACAAACATTTAGTCATCTTGTGAAATAGCTCTATTATTTCTTCTCAATATGTTCCATCTATTATGTTAATTAAATTTTTATTTGCATTAAAGAATAAACTAGGTAAGTTTATCTATAAACCTATTTTATCATAGCTTGTGATAATACCTCATAAGAGCTTCCATCATAATTGGATGTGCATATACTCTGTCTCTTAAATAAGTATATTTGACGCCATATCAATAGCTAATTGTATTAGATGTATTATTTCGGAAGATCCATCACATATAATAGTTACTCCTAATATTTTTTCACTATCTTTATCTATTACAATTTTAATAAATCCTTCTGTTCTTCCTATTTGTTTAGCTCTTTGTATGGCCTCAATTGCCATTTTAGCTACTAAAACATCATATCATTTAACTTTTGCTTCTTTTATATTTAATCCAACTCTAGAAAAATCAGGATCTAAAAAACAATGCGTTTGGTACGTTCTGTTTATCTGTTGTTTTTCTAGTTTTATCACCATATAAATGATTCACTACTATACGATAATCATCCAGTGAGATGTAAGTAAACTGTGTCCCTCCATTTACATCACCTAATGCCCATATATTTTCTGTTGAAGTTTTTAAAATTTCATTTACTTTTATAAATTCTCTAGCATCTAATTCTAGATTAACATTTTCCAACTTTAAATTATCAATATTTGCTTTTCTACCTGCTGTCAGAAGAATTATATCACTTTCTAATTTATAATCTTTGTTATCCTTAGTATATATTAATTTAGCTATTTTATTTTCTTCTTTTATTTCATTTATAGATACATTATTTATAAATTTAACATTTCTTTTTTCAAGTATATTTATTATTTCATCGATATTATCTTCTCTTGGAAGTATAATACTGTGAGTATTTAAAGCTGTAACTTCACTACCAAAAAATCCATAAATACCTGCAAATTCAAGACCTATATATCCTGCGCCTATAATAGTCATTTTTTGTGGTAGTTTTTTAATTGCATTAACGTTTCAATTGTATAAACAACATTTTTATTATCAATTCCTTTTATATTTGGAATGGAAGGTTTTGAACCTGTATTTATAAATATATTTTCATTACTATTTAGTTTGTTATAATTTGCACTTCTTAATTTTGTTATTAAAATTTCTTTTTTATTTATTGCATCTTCATATTTTGCAAATTTTTCATCAGTGTTATTTAAATTTTCTCTTCTAATTATTCTTGCTGAATTTTCCAATGCTTTAGTTGGTATACATGCCTTATTTATACATGTTCTACTATACATATTAGGTGATTTTTCTATTAAAGCAACCTTTTGTCCTCTATTTCCCAAATCACCTGCTAAAGGCTTGCCAGCTTTTTCAAATCCTATTATTATAGTATCAAATTTATTTATCATATTAAAAGCACCTTACTCTTTATTTATTACTCTTATATATATAATATATTATTGAAGTAGCACTTCATCAATTAGGTACTTTTTTGTAACTACGATATATTTTGTAAATTTATTTTTAAGATTGCTCTTTATTTTTAACCTCTATTCTTTTTTTATCTAAATATGAAATTGCACTTAATACAGCTGTTTGTCCTTGTCCTGCTGATTTTAAGTATTGGTATGGCTTACCTGCACAATCACCTGCCACATATAAACCTTCTATGTTTGTTTTCATATCTTTATCACATTTTATATGAGGTCCATCTGCTTCAACACCTGGTACCATATATTGGGGTGATACGCTATCTTTTATTACAAAGATTCCATCTACATCTAGTTCTTGATTTCTAAGCACTAATTTATTTGCCACTTGATCGCCCTTTATTTCCTTCGGTCTATCTTCTATTATTTTTATACTATCATTAAGTTTATTTGTCATTTTATATGTTGGTATATAATAAACTTCGCTTGCTATTTCACTTAAGAAGTTTGCATCTTCTTCTCCTTCATGATTACTTCCTATAATTGCCACCTTTTTATTTCTATATAAAGAAGCATCACAAGTTGCACAGTATCCAACGCCTTTTCCTAAATACTCCTCTTCTCCTTTAATCATTTTTCCATATTCTACTCCTGTAGCAAGTACAACAGTAGTGGCTTCATACATATCATCTCCGCTAACTAAAGTAAAGTAATCTCCCATACTGTAAATATTATTAATTCTTTTTTCTGTTATTTCTACACCCATGCTTTTTACATGGGACATAAATTTATCTTTTAACTGAACACCACTTATCTCTTCAAATCCTAAATAATTTTCTATTGATGGTGCTTTTGTAATTTTAACACTTGCGTTATTACTTCCAAATATTATTATATTTTTATTTCTAACCTTAGCATTTATAGATGCTGCTAATCCTGCTGGCCCACTTCCTACTATTGCTATATCATATCTCATTCATCTTTCCTCCACATTTACACTATTATTTGAACTTGCATTATTTTCATTTATGTTTATATATTGCTCACTACCATAACCTGTTATTCCATCATATAACTTTATCTTATCTTTTCTATTTTCTATATTAGAAATATAGTATTATAAACTTCTATATGTCTAATATATCAATATTGAAAATCCCTATCAATTAGACACTTTTTTGTAACCTTAGAAATTATTTCAATTATATATGTTGCTATACATCAACTTTACAAATTATCTAAATATTTTAAATCAATATAATTTCTTCATAATAAAAAATACTGTTACATCTTAATATTTCAATGCAACAGTATTTTTTATTTATTATTTAAAATTGATTTTATTCAGTGATTTTATGTATATGTCTTACTTACTTTTACATTAAGAATTATAAGTCATATACATAGGTATTAGATATACTAACACTTTTAACAAACTAATAAATCCATATGCAACATACCACTTATCTATCTCCGTTAATCAAGTTATTTTACTTGGATAACTTGGAAATTTAGCTATATATTAAATTCCCACCCATAGAAATATTTCTATTATAGTTCATATATTAGTCATCATAAAAAACTGCTAAAAAATATAGAACTCAGATTTGCATTCCCCCTCTTGTCCTCATATTTATCATATGTACACCATATCATTCTCCACAAGATAAATATCTATGAATTTAAAGCAAGTATACATTTTAACTTTTGCTATCAATTTTATTCATGTAAAAAAAGAGCTATCATACTTATAATTAGTGCAATACTTATTTTTACATGAATAATCATTTTATAAGTATGGTTCAATTTTACTTTAGCTAATTTTCAATAATTTTCTACTTTCCTTACAATACCCTTTATCTTTTATTAAACATAAAATATTATTAATTTCATATTCTGAATCCGCATAAACCATAACAGCCAATTCATCATTATCTTCTATTACATCATATTGATCTATACAAGCATTTATAAGAGATATTATCTCTTCTTTTTTAGGAGACTTAAATCTTAACAAAACTTGGCATTTATTACTTATAGTTTTTTCAACTTCAATTTTATCTTGTGTAAATTGGTCTATATTTGCAATTCTATTGTCAAAAATATCTATAACATCTGCATAAACAGCACTTCCTGTAGGCTCTTTTCCCGCTCCTTTACCTACAAAAGATAATTCTCCCACAGAATCACCATTAAACACAACTATATTGTATTCATTATCTATTTTAGATAATAAACTATTATTATCTACAAGAACTGGTCTTACAAAACCACTAACCTTCTCATTCTTTTTATTACTTTGACCAACTAATTTAATTTTACATCCCATTTTTTTTGCATAATCCATATCTTTCATATCAATTTTTGATATTCCTTCTAAATAAAAATCTCTCCAATATACCCTTCGATTATAAGCTAAAGTTGATAAAATAGATAATTTTCTAGCTGCATCATATCCTTCCACATCAGCTTCTGGATTAGATTCTGCAAAACCAAGCTCTTGAGCCTCTTTTAGTACTTCATCATAAGGTAAACCTTCGTTATACATTTTACTTAATATAAAATTTGTAGTTCCATTTAATATGGCATACATACTTTCAATTGAATTTCCTTCTAAGGATTCTGTTAAAGGCTTAAGTACTGGAATTCCTCCTCCAACTGATGCCTCAAATCGTAAGCTTACTTTATTTTCTTTTGCTATTTTTACAAGTTTATCCCCATACTCTGCTAACATGTCTTTATTAGCAGTAACAACATTGATTTTATTTTCCAAAGCTCTTTTTATATATTCATAAGAAGGATGCAATCCTCCCATTAGTTCAACTAGGATGTCTATATTACTTTCAAATACGTCTTCTATACTTTCAGTTATTATATTTGCATATTTAGATGATTTATATTTATTTTTATTTCTTACTAATATGCTTGTTATTTCTATATTTCTTTTATTTTTATTTCCCTCAATCATTTGTACAAGACCTTTTCCTACAGTACCATATCCAAGTATAGCTATTTTCATATTAAAACCTCCTTTTTACTTTAAAAACTCATTTTACTCAATAAAAAAAGAGACCAATCCCTCATAAAGGGACGAGTCTCTCGCGGTTCCACCCAATTTAGTTTTATACATAATAAAACTCACTTTAAACTTTAACGCAGCTTACGGTTAATCTTACTAAAATCAATGAGATTACTTCAGATTACAGCTCCTAGGTAGTTTTCAATCCCTCTAATTTGAAAAACTTTTCAGCCCATGAGTTTTTCTCTCTGATAATCGAATTAGATTTACTCTTCCTATTCATTGCCTTTAAATATTAAATTGTTAAATATACAAAAATTAAAAAACTCGCCCTTATAAATAAGGACGAGATATCTTCCCGCGGTTCCACCTAAATTGATTAAAAATCCACTTAATGCTTTAACGCAGCTTACGGTTAATCTTACTAAAATCAATGAGATTACTTCAGATCACAGCTCCTAGATAGTTTTCAATCCCTCTAATTTGAAAAGCCTTACAGCCCATGAGCTTTTCTCTCTGGTAATCGAATTAGATTTACTCTTTCTAATCATCGCTTTTATAATTCTAAATTTATTTTAAATTAATATTATAAGAAATATTACTAATTGTCAAGGTATTTTTTATTTTTTTAATCTATATAATATATTAAAAATTATTGTAAAATGTTACAAATTTATCTTATACTTCTTTTATATAGCCTAGCATTTATTTCGCATCCAATTAAAATAGTCCAACTACTTAAATAAACCCAAGTCATTAGCACTATAATGCCACCTAAACTCCCATAAATAATATCGTATCTTGCAAAGTTATTTGAATAAAATGAATAACAAAAAGATGCTATTAACCAACATAAGGTCGATACTATAGCTCCAGGTAGTACTTGTTTAAAAGATAATTTTTTATTCGGAGTAAATCTATAAAGATTCATTAAAATTATGATAACAGTTATAACTCCAACTATATATCTACATAAATTCCAAATATACATAAAATATTGATCTAGACCGATTAAGTTAAATAAAAATGAGCCCAATTCTTCGCCAAATACTAAAAATATCATAGATGTAAAAATCAATACTACTATCATAATTACAAATACTAAAGATATAAATAATACCTCAAAATATGGTCTTGTTTCTCTAATATTATAAGATCGATTCATACCTCTAATCAGTGATAAAACTGCCCTAGACATGGTATACATAGCTAGAATAAAACTTAATATTAAAAAGCTAAAACTTCTATTTTCTATTGCAGATTGTATTAATGATGATACTATATTAAAAGCACTTAATGGTAGTATTTTTTTCAATAAAAATATATATTTACTTAGCTTAATTATAGGAGTATAAACTACTAAACTTATAGTAAATATTAAAAAAGGAAAGAAAGATAATAATAAGTAAAATGACATTTCAGCTGCTTTAGAGTTTATCTCTCTATAATTAGAATATTCCATAAGAAATTTTATTTTCTTACTATAAGTTTGAATTCTACGATTAAATTTATTATTCATTTTATCCCTCCTATCCTATATATTTGTATTTACTTTATTTTACTACAATTACAAATATAGTATTATTATTTCCGTTTAAATATTTAATTTATACTTAATACTCTATATGTCTGATGCCTCATATTCCGTATTATCATATATATTATAGACCTTACTATACTTATACCAATTCCGCTTTCAAAAACAAAAAAGTAATGCTTTTTTGATATTTTATAATCAATAACCATTACTTTTTTAATATCTATAAAAATCATGCTCAACATAAATATGTTTGTTGTATCATAATCATAATTATATTTTTATTACATTAATTTGTTTAATATTTCATTTATACTTAATTTAATTCCATCTACTTTTTTATCGCACTCAGATTTATCTTTCCCTTTTACTGCCACATAGAATTTAAGTTTTGGCTCAGTTCCAGAAGGTCTAACTGCAACCCAAGATTCATCTTCTAAGAAATATTTCAATACATTCGACTTTGGTAAATTATCTATACCATTTGCAAAATCTTTTACTTCCACAACTTTCTTATCATTTATAGTTTTTATATCATTATTTCTGAAATAAGATATTATTTCCTGTATCTTTTCTAACCCTTCTATTCCTGCTAAAGTTAAAGATATAGTTTCTTCTTTAAAGTATCTATATTTCTTGTATAACTCTTGTAATCCTTCATATAAGCTCATACCTTTTGAGTAATAATATGCAGCCATTTCAGATATTAATAATGATGCAACCACTCCATCTTTATCTCTTGCGTGAGTTCCAACTAAGTAACCATAACTTTCTTCGTATCCAAATAAATAAGTCTTGTCATTGTTCTCTTCGAATGATTTTATCTTCTCACCTATAAATTTGAATCCTGTAAGCACATTCATAACTTCCACATTATTTGCCTTAGCTATATCTGCACCAAATTCAGAAGTAACTATAGTTTTTATAAGTACTGAATTGTCTTTTAATTTATTTTCTTCTTTTTGACCTTCTATTATATAATTTGTTAACATTCCACCTATTTGGTTTCCTGTAAGAAGTGCATAATCCCCACTAGTAGTTTTTACAGCAACCCCCACTCTATCACAGTCTGGATCTGTTGCTATTACTAAATTAGCCCCTTCTTTTTTAGCAAGTTCTATTCCTCTAGTTAATGCTTTTTGGTCTTCTGGGTTTGGATACTCAACTCCAGCAAAGTTTGGATCTGGCATTTCTTCTTCTTTTACAACAAGAACATTTTCAAATCCAGCTTCTTTTAGTGCTCTTTTTACAGGTACATTTCCAGTTCCACAAAGTGGTGTATAAACTATTTTAAATTCTTTTCCCACATTTTTTATTAAATCTTTTCTGATTACTTGTTTTTTAACCGCTTCAATAAAATCAGTATCTTGTTTTTCATCTAACATTATTACTAGATCTTTATTTTCTTCAGTCAATGTTGGAATTGTTGAATAATCTTCTATAGAATTTATTTCTTCAGTTATAGCATTTGCTATTTCTGGCATTACTTGTGCCCCATCTTCCCAATATACTTTGTATCCGTTATATTCTGGTGGATTGTGACTTGCAGTTATAACTATACCTGCTATTGCTTTTAGGTTTCTTACTGCGAAAGAAAGTTCTGGTGTAGTTCTTAAGCTATCAAATATATAAGCTTTTATGCCACAAGCAGCTAAAGTATTTGCAGACTCTAAGCAAAATTCTCTAGACATAAATCTATTATCATGAGCTATAACTACTCCTCTTTCCTGCTCTTCTTTAGTCGTATTTTTTAATATGTAGTTAGCTAGTCCAAAAGTAGCTCTTCTAACAGTATATATGTTTATTCTATTAGTTCCTGCTGCTATTACCCCTCTAAGCCCCGCTGTTCCAAACTCTAAATTTTTATAGAATCTATCTTCTATTTCCTTCTCATTCTCTTTTAAATTAATTAATTCTTCTCTAGTCTTTTCATCAAAATATTTATTGCTTATCCAACTATTATATTTGTTACTATATGACATCTAAAATACTCCTTTATCTTTTTACTTTTTATTCATACTATATATTTTATCCTTATTTTTATATTTAGTAAATATGAAGCATTAATTTATAAAATATTTTTTCCTACAAAATAAAAAAGTATTAGATCAAGTTTTATCTCGACCTAACACTTTAATTTATCCAACTATATAAATATCTATATTTCTTACTCCCCAACTATAGCAAGCAGAAGAGCTATTCATAAATATATCTATTCTATTTCCTTTTATTCCACCACCGCAGTCTTCTGCTACAAATGTCATATTAAATTTAGGTATATATACCTTTGTTCCATAAGGTATTATTCTGGGGTCAACTGCAATAGTCCCCCATCTTGGACGTGTTCCAGTAGAAGTAATACTATCACCACTATACGCAGTAGCAGATACTATCATTTTATCGCCTTTAATGTTAGAGTTATGGTTTGATATTGATAACTTTTGTGATGAATTTACAGAACTAGCCATATAACTTGTATCTGTTCCTTTTATAACTACCTTATTGACAGGCTCTTCTCTTATTATTTCTTTACTTGCTACCCTTGATACCAACTTACCATCATGATATACTTCTTCATATATTATAGTTTTTCTTCCGTCTTTTCCTTCTTGAGTAACTTTTATAACTCCTTTTGGTAAAGAATTATCCTCTTTAACCTTAGTTTTATATGCTATTCTTGAATGCTCACTAACAGTAATTTGTTGCACATATGTAATTTTTATATCCATATAATCTTTCAACTTACTATTAACACTAGGATATATAATATCATCTTCATCATAATATATATTATTTTCACTTAACAGTTCTTTCACTGTCTTGCAATAAGAATCTACAGTTATTTTTTCACCATCAACTTGTAAAACTATTTGTTCTTTTTTAAATACAAAATATGATGTAAGAAGAACACAAAAAGTTACAGTAATTAACAAACTCCTTAAAATTATATTATTTTTAAAATTATTTTTCATCTTTACTCCCCCTATAAATATTAAATATATTAAACTTAAGCATTTTTTGATTTTAATTTTTAACTTGTTTATATATTTATATTTACAGAAGTAATAAAATATGTAACTAATTTGTAACCTCTATTTATTTTTCTAATTCATTTTTGATAACATTTAGTAACTATCTTAATTTCTGATATAAATTTTTTAATATTTTGTAATTTATTTATCTTGCATCTTTAATTATATTGTAAATTTTAACGTATGTATCTCCAACTTCTTCTGCTGATTTAGCCTCTTACTTTGACACTCTATAATACAATTCTGTAAGTTCTATTGCTACATCCTTTGCATTTCTTTGTGAAGATCCTGTTATTTTTGTTTCTGCCATTTCTATATTCCTCCTAATTTATATTAATAATAACTTTCTTTTTTATTCTCTATCTTTTCAACTATCCACTTCATTATATCTTCTTTTACTTCTTCTTTATTAATCTCATTTAATATTTCATGTCTACCATCTTTATATAGTATACATTTCACGTCTTCAATTCCTGATTTTTCATACCTAATCTTTAGGTTTAACAAGCCCTTACCATTATTACCAACAGGGTCTTTATCTCCTGAAACTATTAATATAGGCAAATCTTTTCTAATTTTGATTATATTTTCTCTATCTTCTATAAATTTGAGTCCTTGTATAAAATCTTCAAAAAATCCACACGTACACATAAATCCACACATTTCATCATTTATATATTTATCTACTTCTTTTTCATCTCTGCTTAACCAATCATAATCTGTTCTGCATGGTTTAAAGTTTCTATTATTTGAACCAAAGAATAAACTATCTATAAATTTACTAACATATTTTCTTCCTTTAATCTTACAAGTGAATTTAACTATTAAATTAGCCATATTAAGCAGTGACCCAAAATCTCCATTAGAACCAGAAAGTATAAGTCCATCTATTTCATCTCCATATTTAATAGCGTAATTTTGAGAAGCAAAAGATCCCATGCTATGACCAAATAATATTAAAGGTACATCTTTATTTTCTTCTTTTATTATTTCTGTTAATGTATGTATATCATCTACTAAACAATCAAATCCATTTTCATCTGCTAAATAACCTGCATTTTCTAATTTTTTTGCAGTTTTACCATGACCTCTATGGTCATTAACGTACACATTGTACCCGTTATCGGTTAATATTTCAGCAAAATCTTCATATCTTTTGCCATGTTCTGCCATACCATGAGATATTTGTACCGCACCTTTCACAGCTACATTTTCATCACATTCAAATTTATATGTATATATCTCTTTCTCGTCTATTTTAGAAGTAAAATAAAAATTGCTACATCTCATAATTTTCACCCTTTCAATTAGTTTCCCATTTAAGTATAACAAATTTTTAACATGTTTGTCTTTATATACAAAAAAAGTAGCACGATATTAATTCGTGCTAGTGTGGGTTAAATTACTTAAGATAATTTTTTATTTAACATTTAATAAGCTATCTAATTAAATAATATAATAATACTTTTTATAAATCAATTATATATCTTGAATAATAATTCTATTTTAGAATGAAAAAAGCCATCTTAAAACCCCCATTTTAAAATGACTTCTTAAAAAGAATAAATTTAATAATTACAAAATCCGTTCACGATTTCCCCCAAAAGATTACCCTTCCCATAG
>OKWN01000470.1_pt1 | contig 18018 bp, 18 predicted proteins | sample 1607151 | NCBI WGS metagenome assembly OKWN01 (sample SAMN07501046, study PRJEB24779) | human gut metagenome | isolation source: stool | host: human infant | place: USA: Pittsburgh, PA | reverse complement strand
TGCTATGGCAATTCTTTGTTGTTGACCACCACTTAGCGAATCTATGCTTCTATTTTCGAATCCTGGAAGTGCAACAAGTTTAAGCATTTTTTTAACTTTTTCATCTATAGTTTTTTTATCTATTTTTTTAATTTTTAATCCAAATGCTATATTTTCATATACATTCATATGAGGGAATAAAGCGTATTTTTGGAAAACTGTATTTACTGGTCTCTCATATGGTGGTATTTCATTTACATCTTTCCCTTGGAATAAAACTTTTCCATCATCAGCAAATTCAAAACCAGCTATTATTTTTAAAGTCGTTGTCTTTCCACACCCACTTGGTCCAAGCAATGTTAAGAACTCATTCTTTTTTATATCTAAATTTAAGTCTTTTAAGACTACATTATCTTCATATTGTTTAGTTATATTTTTTAATTCAATTATGTTCTCTTGTTTCAAATGTAAACACCTCTTTTATTCTTTAAAATTCGCTTCACTCATAACGCCAACGAGTTTATCTCGCTACCGCTTCGATTAACTACGTTGCTTAAAATTCGCTTCACTCAGCCTATTAAAACATTGGTGGGGAACTTACCCAAACCACTCTTGCCTCTTTTTTACCTGGATTGGAAATATAATGATTAGCTCTAGGTTTAAAGTAGAAACTTTCACCTTTTCTTACTTTATTTTTTTTATCTCCTAAATGAAGGAAAATTGAGCCTGCTAAAACATATCCAAATTCTTCACCTTCATGAGGCTTATCTTCTTTATATTGTCCACCTGGTTGTAAAGTTATTATAATGGGCTCCATCTCATTTTTCTGTGAGTTTGGAACTAACCATTTTAATGTATATTTTAAATCTTCATCTTCTGTTTCAAACATATCATCTTTTGTAAAGGTAATTTTTTCATCACTTATTTCATTAAAAAATTCCCTTAAATTCGTTCCTAAAATATCTAATATATCTATTAATGTTGCAATAGAGGGTGACGTTAAATTATTTTCAAGTTGAGATATAAAGCCCTTTGATAATTCACATCTATTAGCCAGTTCTTCCTGGGTCAGCTGCTTTTCTATTCTCATACGTTTAATTTTTCCACCTATATCCATAGTAACACCTCCTCTTTTTTATCGTTTAATTTTTAAGTTTATGTCAATTTTGGTTTTTATTATTAGTAAATTTTAAGTTTAATATATTCAACTCATTTTTTTATTTCCCATGTTATTATATGTAAACATTAAGTTTATATTTTCTAAACAACAATAGCTATTATATAAAATTATGAAGCACATTTCAATAGTTTTTTCGTTTTTTTAATTTTTTTATTAAACTCTAAAGTCCTTCAAATAGCTTGTTTTTATTATTTTTATATTTACAGATGTTTATATTAATTATTTAAAAGTTTAGTATGCCTAACTGTTTTTTTATTTAATATGATTTCTCTTAATGAAATATACTAATATTAAGAATAAATTCATTTAATATAAATTTAAATTTTCTTAATTTTTGCGAAAATAACATAATCTAAGCCTGTCGTAAAATCTTGTCCTTTTTTATTCATAAAAAAAGTATTGATTATCTTATCAATACTTTTAGTTTATTATTCTCTATTTTTATAAATTAAATCATTTTCAGATCATTATTTATGACGAAAATACTTAAATATTTATACTATAATTTAAAAAGATTTTTTATAATATCACCTATATCATCTGAAAAATCCTTATCAAGGTTAATATTTTTTCCTTTTATACTATTATTCTCAGACAATGTATTTTTCACCACTTTATTATATTTATTCACTAAACTTCCTAAATTATTTATATCTAAATTGTGTTTGTTAGCTTCTTCTACTTTATGAGCTTTTGCCTCTTTATTACTAATTCTATTTATAAATGCTTGCCATTTTCCCTTCGCGTTATTTTCAACACATAGATTTTTTAAATTCTTATTTTCAACTTGTTTAAAATTAATTACTAATGCACCACATTTCCTACAGTACTCTTCATTATGTTTAATTACAGCTCCACATTTTCTACAAATCATAACTATCCTCCCTGTTTGTTTATAAACGCTACCTCCTGAAACTATATTATAATTTTAAATCATTGCACAATAAATGTCTTTATTTTAATTTAGAAATTAAATTATTTCTACTTAACATATGCTAAATATGGTTTTATACTTATTATATAAAATGAGTAAAAGTTATATAATATATTAAATTGTAATTGGAGGATTATTATGATCATCTATAAATTCTTTGCCCTTGGCGAGTATGAGAAAGAAGAAGAATGGATAAACAACATGTGCTCAAATGGTTATGCTTTAAAAAATTTTAAATTTTGCAGATATAATTTTGAAAAATGTATTCCCAATGAATATTATTATTTTCTTGAATTGATTGAAAATCTTCCCTCTTCTCCCAATCAGGAGGACTTTCTTAATTATTTAGAAGATGAGTGGAATGTTGAATATGTCTGTCACTACAGAAATTGGGTTTTTTTTAGAAGAAAAAGAATGCTTGGTAAATTTAGTTTATTTTCTAATGTTCAATTTAAAATTTATTATTTTAGGAAGATATTAATTTTCAGATTTTTAGTAGTTATAGCATTAATTTCTTTTGGAATATTAAATATTTTGTTTTCTCCTAAAGGGTCCACAGATGCAACTTTCGCCCTATTATTAATTCTAATAGCAATAATAGTTATAGCTGTTAATATACCTACTTTTATGAAATATAACAAATTAAAAAAATCAGATAAATCCTAAGATTATCTTAGTTTTTATCTGATTTTCCTATTATATAATCATTTGGTAAAAATACAGAAAAAGTACTCCCTTCTTCCGTAGATAATACTTTTATGTATCCATTTTCTTTCTTAATAATTTCTCTACTTAAATAAAGGCCTATACCTATACCTTCCTCCTCTGATACGTTTTTACCTCTATAAAATCTAGAAAATATTTTAGGTATCTCTTCTTCTGATATCCCTCTTCCTTCATCTTTAATATCTATCTTTGTGAAAATTTCATATTTCTCAATAACAATATTTATAACAGTATTTGAAGGCGAATACTTTATGGCATTTTCTATTATGTTAAAAATAGCTTCACAAGTCCATTTTTTATCGTGATATATATTAACTTTATCTTTTTCTTCAAAGTTAATATGAATATTTTTCAGCCCAGCTTTTTTATGAAGTTGAGAAATAGCTAAAATAACTGTATCATTCAAATCGCTAAGCTTAGGTTTAATACTAATCACTGAACTTTCTAATCTAGACATTTTTATCATGCTTTCCACCAAAAAACAAAGCTTATCTAATGATAAAAGTATAATTTTATTAAATTCTTCTTGCTCTTCTTTTGTTAAATTTTCATCTTGTAAAAATTCACTATACATTTTCATATTTGCTAGAGGAGTTTTTAATTGATGAGCGATATCAGAAATCAATGTTTTTATCTCATTTTTATCTTTTTCAATTCGCTTATTTTGTGACTGTAATACTTTTGTTAGTTTTATAGTTTGGTGTTGTAGTTTTGAAAACATCGAATCATCTATCATTGTAAAAACTTCTTTTTCTCTTAAATCACTTATGGTAGATATCATGTCTGATAGTTTCTCAAGTATTTCAATCATATAATTTTCAAAAATTTTATCATAAATAAAAAATCCTATTATAACAATTAAGGAAAATCCTATTGTTATATACATTATTAGGCTATCCTCAGTATTTAAATATATTAATATATTAAAAAATAAACACAATACAATTAGTAAAATCTTAAAAAGTTTACTTTTTTTTTCAAAATCATTATTCATTTTCTACTCTCCTAAAATATATCCAATACCAAATATAGTAATTATATACTCTGGATTTTTTGAATCATCTTCAATTTTTTTACGCAGTCTTCTTATATTAACAGACAAAGTATTTTCATCCACATAATTCCCATTATTGTCCCACAACTTATCTAATATTATTTCTTTTGTCATTGCTCTTCCCTTATTTTTACTTAGTAGCTCTAAAAGCTTATACTCCGTTACAGTTAGATATATTTCTTCATCTTTTTTATAAACTTTCCTACTATCAAAATCTATTTTCAAATCTTTATATTTAAAAATATTTTTAGTTTCTCCACCCTTTCTTTTTAAAATAGCATTTATTTTCAGTTTTAAAATATCTATGGAAAATGGTTTCGATATATAATCATCGCATCCACTCTCAAATCCTTTTATCATATCTTCTTCTGTATCATTTGCTGTTAAGAACACTACAGGAAAATCCATTTTATCACTTATTTCTTCACAAAAATCTAAACCACATCCATCAGGTAGATTTACATCTAAAAGCAATAAGTCTATTTTATTTTGCAAAATAGCAACTTTTCCTTCTTCCTTTGTGTATGCACTAATCACGTTGTAGCCTTCTTTATTTAGAAAAAAACTGACTCCCTTATTTAAAATCTTATCATCTTCCACTATTAAAATATTTTTCATTATACTCCCTCCTACCCATGTCTTATTTTTCTAATGTTATCTTTAATTATAGCAATAGTGGTAGATTATTCAAACCTACCACTACACTTTAACTACTTTTCAATTTCTCTAAGTCTTTCTGTTACAGTTTTTTTACTACTATATTTGTAAGCCATAACCGGTGTAATTAAACAAACAGTAAATATTAAAGTTATTAATGATATAAGTTCCATGCCTGGGAACACAAACTCTGCATAATCTGCTATATTTTTAGTCAACTGAGCTATAAGGTAAACCATCCCCATGCCTAAAGTACATGTTAGTAGGGTAGTAATGCTTGCATAATATGCTCCTTCTATGGTTAACATCTTTTTAATTTGTTTCTTTGTCATTCCTATGCTTTCCATTATGGCTAATTCTTGTAATCTTACATTAACATTTGTAACCATAACATTTATAAAGTTTAGCAGTCCTATAAATATTAGTATTATGGATATTCCTCCACCTACAACATTCATCATCAATGAACTTTTATTGAAACTTTCTATCTTGTCTGTTTTTGATTCTAATACTAAACGACTTTCACTTGCTATTGTTTTTAATTTACTTTTTACCTTGCTATCATATTTATCATCCACATCAATGTATATTTTATCAACATTTAAATTCTTGTCTAATTTATTAAGAGCAGAAGAAGATACATATATTGTAGGAACTCCAAGTACATTTGATCCATTAAAACTTAATATTCCACTTTCATCATTGAAAAACATTCTAGTATTAAAACTCATCGTTTTATTCTTATCTGCATTCTTTAAAGTTATTTTTTTACCTGAAAAATCTAATTCCTTCCCTTTAGAGTAATAAAAACTTTCTATTAATGCTAATTTCCCATTTTTAAATGCTTCAAGATCTATCTTCTCTTCATTCTCTTCATTAAATCTCTCTATGGTTTTATCTTCTACTCCTACCACCCATGGCGAGAATTCACTTGGATTCTTCTTCACCTTATCTAAATAAGTTTGAAGTGCTGATTCATCTTCTCCATGTCTTTCATATGCTGCTTTTAATAATGGTTTTATTATTTTTTCATTCATATCCATTTGTAACATGGAAGCCTTTAAAGTTTCTACAGAGTTAATTCCTTCTATTTTTTCAATTTCATTTATTACTTTATTATCAATACCACTATTATCATCATAATAAGCCTGTAGTTCAAAATCATTATTTAAATATCTATTTGCATAATTTTCTACGCTTACACTATTTATAAATGTATTAACTCCTAAAAATGCCATAATTCCCATAAATAATGATAAGAACACTAATATAGCACGTTTTTTATCTCTAAAAACATTGTACCAAGCCATTTTGTAAAGTTTTCCACCCTTAGTAGAATTTCTATTTTTCTTTTCTTTTTTTGTTTTTTGTCCACTATATTTCATAGCTTCTATAGGAGATATACTACTTGCTATTTTAGATGGTTTTTTGCAACTTATAAGCACTGTGAATAGTGAAAATAATATTGATAGTATAAATACTATTGGCTCAAAATATATTTTATTTTCCATCATTTTTTCATAATAAGTACCACTAGCCATACCTTCTAAAGCAAGAGGTACTATTAAGTAAGATACTATTACTGCTAATATGATTCCTATCGGTATACCTATAATAGATAATTTCAGTCCTTCTAACTTAACTATCTTTTTAATCTGCTTTGGTGAAGTTCCTATGGTTTTTAATAGTCCATAAAATTGAATATTTTTAGTTACTGCAATATATAAAATATTATAAATAATTAAATATCCACTTATCACAATAAAAGCACCTATAATACTACCTATTATCACAGCTGCAACTTTTATACTATTTGAGTCTTCCTCTGCATCGTAATTATATTCAAATTTTTGATTTTCATTTAAAGATACTTTTGATTTAAGAAGATTTGGTGCTTCCGCTTTTTTGTTGTTTTGTAAAGTTATTAAAAGTTGTCCATTTTTCTCCAAAGATAAATTCTTGTTATATACAAATTTTTCAGATACAAACATATATCCACTATCTTTTATATAATCATAAGAAGTGAAGTAACCACTTAAAATAAATTCTTTTTCAACAGTTTTTCCATTCATATCATAAGATATTTTTATTTTATCTCCTATTTTAGAATTTTCTTTATTTAAAAATTCCAAAGCTAACTTTGATAACATAATTTCATTTTCTTTTGTAGGATAATTTCCTTTTATACCACTTATACATGGAGTTAATTGATTTTCCCAGTTTTCTTTATCCAAATATTTTATAAATATATTGGTTTTATTGTTATCCAAAGATTCTTTAGATACGTTACCTACATTAATTTCTTGACCTATGTTTTTAGATATATCCAAGTTTTCTATTTCTTTAATTTGTTTATCTGTAGGATTAGCAAGAAAAGTTGTAGCTGTTGTTCCTTGATCCCTTAAATTCATTATCTGATAATTTTTTGCATAACTTATAGCTAAAGTAAATATGGCAGAAATCATAAATGTTGTTAAGACTATGGCAATAACTGCAAATATATTTCTAATTTTATTTGCTTTTAAAGACCTTTTTGTAATTTTCTTTATTATATCTTTATTATTATTTTCAAATTTCATCCTTATACCCCCGTTACTTACTTACAACTTTACCGTCTTCTATTCTTATAACTCTGTCAGCAAGCTGTGCTATTTCTTCATTGTGCGTTATCATAACCATAGTTTGGTTAAATTTTTGTGAAGTCATTTTCAGTAACCCTATAACATCCATGCTCGTTTTGCTATCAAGATTTCCTGTAGGCTCATCTGCTAAAATTATGGCTGGCTTTGTTGCTAAAGCCCTAGCTATTGCCACACGTTGTTGTTGTCCTCCTGATAAATTATTTGGCATATTTGTAAGTTTTGAACCAAGCCCTAAAATGTTTATTATTGAATCCACATATTCTGTATCAACCTTCACACCATCTAATTCTATGGGAAGAACTATATTTTCATATACATTTAAAATTGGTACTAAATTATAATTTTGAAAAATGAAACCTATATTTCTTCTTCTAAAAATTGTTATTTCCTCATCACTCATATTGCTTAATTTTTTATCATTTATAATTACTTCTCCATCAGTTAATCTATCTAAACCACCTAACATATTTAATAATGTAGACTTTCCACTTCCAGAGGTACCTACTATAGCAACGAACTCGCCCTCATTTATTTCAATATTAACATTATCTAAAGCTTTTACTGTATTTGATTCTTGACCATACATCTTTACTAAATTTATTCCTCTTAATATACTCATATAATTCACCTCTATATTTGTTTTTATTTTCAATTTATATATTAATAAACACTTATTACAATCTTGTGACATAAATAAAAATATTTAATTTATTGGTATATCTACAATTGATTTATAGATACTTATAGATTCATCTAATGTTTTTGCTGGAGCTGAAATCATATAATTACCTTTATAAATACAGATTTCTTTTAAATCTTTGGTTAAAGTAATCTCATAGTCAGATACTAATTCATCTTTCTCCTCTGTCAATATACCTTGTATAATTCCATCTTTCATTACACTAGAAGCAGATATATAGTATTTTTTACTACCAATACTTACAGATCCTTTTAACTCCTTACTAAATTGAAAATACCTATATACAAAGTGTGTATCAGACAAAGCACCTTCAATTTTTATATCTGTATTTTCTATGATTCTATCATCTTCAACCACAATAGTGTTTTTAAAGTCTTTATTAATCTTTATTACTTCTTTATGGTAGTTAAGATATAAGTTAAAACAAAGGAAAATCGATATTAATATTAATATTAATATCACCACAATAGTTTTGTTTTTTATTTTCATAACTATTTACCTCCATATCAATTTTATAATTATATAATATCTATCTCTTCTGGCAATCTTGTGACAGAATAAAAAAAGAGTTATTACACAAAACTTGTGTTATAACTCCATCTTAGATTGCTTATTTAGCTTTGATTTCATAATATTTTATAAGTATCTCTATACAATATACTATAATATTTTTTCTTTTAATTTTTCAAATAAATTACCATTATAATATCCTAAAGTTCTTGCATCCTCCCCAAAACTTGCTAAAATATGAAGTTCGCCACTACATAAACCAAGCTTGCTACTAATAGGCGTTTCTCTTACATTAATATACTGTACTTTTTCATATTTAATAATACTAATTTTCTTTGCAAAAATCCCCCAGGATACAGCCATATTTTCATCTCCCATATAAACTCCGCGAGTTATATATGACAAATAAGTAAATAAAACAAGAATTAAAAATATAAATAAATCTACAAGCAGATATATTATCCATGGTACTGTTGTATTAATCATATAAATAGTAAATAAAATTAAACTGCATATACTCATACCTATTATAATATTAGCGATTTTTATTATATGATGATTTTTAGATTCTCTTTCTAATTTAAAATCCCCCTCCAAATTTAACTCTGGGAGTAATATTTTCATATTTTTTATAAAATCTTCTTTATCACTAGACAACAAAATTTGTGATCCTTCAGTATCATTATCTCCCACACCAATAGTTACTATATCGCTTTGATATCTTTTAAATATTCTAGATATGGCAGATTGTTTAATATTTAAAGCATTTATTCTATCTATTGGAACAGTAAATTTTTTAAGTCTAAATAAACCATAACTTATATATAGTTTATCTTTTTCACGTTTAATTGAAAATTTATAGTATTTAAATAAATCTCCAAGGAAAAATTTTAGTATAGAAATACATGAAGTAATTGCTATTAACCCTACTGCAACAAAACCGTCTGAGCCGTCTGCCCGTATGGAGATAAACACCACAAAACATATCATAGCTAAATTAAATATAAATCCAAATATTGATAAATTATAAAAGCAATGTTTTAGCACATCATTTACAGAATAAACTATATCATATTCTATATTTTCATCCTCTAAATAACTCTCATTTCCTATTTCACTACCATACATATTATTTTCATCATCTTGGATATTCTTTAATTTTTCACTATTCATAAGAGATATAACTTTATTCTTAAAATCATAAGCATTTTTCTTAGAAAGTATAATTTCTATATCTGTGGAGTTTGCTGTAGACAAGCTGTCTGTATCAATCTTTATTTTATATGTACCTATTATTCTTTCAAAAATATTTTGCTCTAAATTTACATTGGATATATTCTTTATTCCAAAAGTGTTTACTTTAGAGTTAATTGTATTTCTTTGAATAACTATTGTATTTTCTTCTATGGTTATAAAAGTTTTAGCCCAAACTATAATATTGTAAATCAAAATAAGAGTTAATACTGCAAAAACACCACCTGCAATTAATAAGTTCTCACTACTAAACCCTTCTTTTACTATTTCTTTCACATCATCTAAACTTGTTATAAAGATAAAAAACAATGCTGTAATAACTCCGCATGTCTTTTCCACAATAATACTTGGATGACATCTAAATTTTTCTTCATTCATAAATGTCACCTCTTATAATAAATTTTCTTGCTTTTCTAATCTTGACTTAATTGCTATCTCATTAATCTTTTTCTTAAGAGCATCTGCAATAAACTCTGACTTTTCATCTTCTAAAAATCTAATTGTTACATCTCCACCAGCTGTAGTAACAATTACTTTTGCCAAGTTAAACATTCTGTCTATAGGACCTTTTTCTATGGCTATTTTGTGCAACCTTTCAATAGGAACTATACTTCTTTCTATAAATATAAACCCTTCTCTCACATCTATAGAATCTTCTGTGATGGAATATCTATACCTTTCATACCTAACCTTTGGTGATACTATTAAATATAAAAAATCTAGGATTACTAGTCCTATCATAATATTTATAACTATTTGTGGTAAATATTCCCCAAATATAAACCAAATCACAAATAAAATACTTGTACTTATTAAAAATTGCACTAAGGTAGCTACAAACATACAGCTTGTAGCTTTTTTACTTAACTTTTCATATTTCATTAAATTTCCCCTTTCAAAATAAATTACTTATCTAATTAACAACTTATTTTTTATTATATTATAAAAAACAGCTGATTCCCATAAAATTATAGTCATCAGATGTTAATATTTAGTTAATTATGAATTTATATCTAAAGTCCTTCTTCTTATAAATAGATTCTCATACATATATTCTTTTCTATATTTATATATAAAAGCAATAGAAACTAACAATGTGATAACATCCACGAAAGGAATTACAATCCATACTCCATTTACTCCCATAAATTTAGGTAAAATCATTATCCCCAGTGCAAAGAATACGAAAGTTCTAAGTAAAGAAAGCAATGCCGAAACTTTTCCATTAGAAAATGCTGTAAACATGCCTGATGAAAATATATTTATTCCTCAAACTAAAAAACTAGTTGAAAACAACATTAATCCATTACGAGTTATACTAAATAATTCTGTTCCTCTATCTGAAAATAAAGATACTAAAACATCTGCCATAGCTCTACAAATTATAAAAGTACTCACTCCAAATACGCTTATTATTAAAATACTGTATTTTATTAACTTTTCAAGTTGTTCTTCATTCTCACTTCCATAATTATAACTTATTCTTGGTTGTACGCCTGAAGTAAATCCTATATATGCTGCATTTAATAACATTTGTAAATATAAAGTAATTGTTATTGCTGCCACACCATCTTCACCTAAGTACTTAATCATTACTATATTAAAAATAAAAGTAGTAATAGCTGATGCCAATTGTGTGACCATATCTGAAGATCCATTAGTACAACTATCTTTTATCACTTTAAAGTTGAATTTCGGTTTTACAAAGTGAAGTGCATGCTTCTTATTCATAAAATATATTATTCCAACAAAAGATGGAACTATATATCCTATACAAGTAGCAAAGGCTGCAACCTTCACACCCAAATTAAGTTCTACTATAAATACATAATCTAGTACTATATTTATAAGTCCACCAACTATACCACTAATTAATCCTAAGTTTGGTACACCTGCTGTAACAAGAAAATAATCAAAATATAATTTTAGTACTACAAATGGTGTAAAAATAACCATATAAAATAAGTATTCTTTGCAATTATCATACAATGCCTCTGTAGAACCTAAAACATAAATAATTTCTTTCATAAAAGCAATACTTATAACTGCAATAATACATCCTACAACTAAAGCACTTATTGTAATAAGAGTAAAATCTTCTTTTTCCTCTTTATTTTTTCCTTCTCCCATTTTCTTTGCAACAATGGCGCTACATCCTATTGCAAACATAATTCCAACACCTAAAATAAGACTTATTACAGGGAAAACTATATTTGTAGCAGATAATGCATTAGACCAGATAAACTTAGAAATAAACATCCCATCTATAATTGTATAACATGAGAAAAGTACCATCATAACAATCGTAGGAAGTATATATTTAACTAATGATGTTAGTGTCATTTTTTTTATAATGAATTTTCCATAATACCCTCCTTGAAATTCATATCGATGTAATATATAATAAACTATCCCGCAACAGGATAGTCAATAAGGAGGATTGTAGTAATTGAACGAGAATAATACAAAATATTTTTCCACTGGTGAGTTTGCAAAATTATGCAAGGTACATAAGAAGACCCTTTTTTATTATGATGAAATAGGACTTTTTAAACCTGAAAAGGTTCTTGAAAATGGGTATAGATATTATTCAACTTATCAGTTAGAGGTTTTTAATGTAATTTATACTTTGAAAGATTTAGGAATGCCACTGAAGGAAATAAAAGAATTTATGGATAAAAGAACTCCCCAAAATGTGGTTGAACTTTTTACTTATGAAACTAATGAAATTGAAAAAGAAATAAATAGACTGAAAAGAAAACAAGAAATAATCTTCAATAAGATAAAGGTTATAAATAAAGCAAAAAATATTACAGATAAAATTTTTATAGAAAAACAAGATGAAGATTATATTATTCTTACTTCTCCCATAGATAAAAGTAAATATCCTTACGATACAGATACCTATATGAGTCACTTGGACTATTGTTATAGTAATGATTTGTATATAGGGTATCCCGTAGGTTCTATAAAAACCATAGAAGACTTAAAAAGTGAAAATCCTTATGATTATAGTTATTACTATACAAAGGTAAATAAAAATTCAGTTGATGAAAACGTGATTATAAAGCCAGAAGGTACTTATGTAGTTGGATACTTAAAAGGTTATTATGAAAACACACCTACTATTTACAATAAAATTTTAAAGTATATTAATGAAAACAATTTAACTATTATTGGATATGCTTATGAAGATGTTTTACTTGATGAAGTAACCGTAAAAAATATTAATGAATATGTAATAAAAGTTTCTATACAGGTAATGTAAAAAAGATGAGCCTAAAACTCATCTTTTTATTATCTTAATATTAATTTTAAATGTTCTTGTAGGATATGTATACCTGTAGTATTTTCTCCACCTCTCGGTATTATTATATCCGCATGCTTTTTAGAAGGTTCCACAAATTGCTCATGCATTGGTTTTACAGTGTTAACATATTGTGATAATACTGACTCAACACTTCTACCTCTTTCTTTTGTGTCTCTTAAAATACGACGCATTAAACGCTCATCTGCATCTGTATCAACAAATACTTTTATATCCATCAGATCTCTAAGTTCAGGATCTTCAAATATTAGTATTCCTTCTACTATTATAACTTTTTTAGGGTGAGCAAGTACTGTTTCTTTAGCTCTAGTATGTTTAGTGTAATCATAAACAGGAACTTCCACTTCATTTCCTGCCTTTAATTTTTTTATATCTTCTATCATTCTTTTTGTTTCAAAAGATGATGGATGATCATAGTTTAAATTTTTTCTTTCTTCAAGAGTTTTGTCGTCGTTAGCTTTGTAGTAGCTATCATGACATATTAACTCTATATCATCCTTAAAAAACTCTTTTATATAACTTACTATAGTTGATTTTCCTGATGCAGTTCCTCCTGCTATACCAACAACACTCACTTGTTTCATATTATCTTCCACCTACTCATATATTTTTACACTTACTTTTACCCAAATGTAAAAGTCCGTTAATTATCTATATCTGCAATATTTTATCACATTTTTATATAGAATTAACATGGGAAAAATAACCATATATTTTTAATTATACAAATAATTTCATTCCACTTATGTTATGTATCTTATAAATTTTTATTAAAATTCTTTTAACATAATTAATTTTATTTGTATTATAAATAGTTACCATTTCAACTTATTATAACATAAGAGATTAATATTTTACCATTTTTTTACTTGGGACTAATTATTATTAATATTTTAAAATAATCAATTTTTAAGACAAAAAACTACTGGATTAATTTCCAGTAGTTTTTTATATTAAAATTGATCATTACTATAATGAACATCTTCATAGGAAGGTAATTTTAAATTCCCTTCTTTTTTTATTTTCTTGCTTACTTTTTCATTTTCATCTTCTATTAAATCAGTTAAATCTTCAAAGGTTCTTGCATGGTTAACAAAGTCAGTTATATTACTTTCATGGAGTTCTTTTTTACTTTGATTTACTTTTCGCATTTTTACCTCCTTTTTGAATCTACAATAATCATAGATTTATTATAGATTTCCACATAAAGATCTTTTTATTACTAATAAAAACAAGAAGTCATTTCCAAAGCTTAAAGTTTTTTAACTTTTATGGTGTTTTTTTGAATATAATTTATGTTTATCATTGAAGGATTTTTTATAAATATAATAGAAATTATACTTATATCACAATAAGAATCGCAGCTCCCCCAAATAGCTGTGATAATACAATACATCTTTTTAAATTTCCCTAAAAAGAGTTTATTTTAAAATGGTTAAACTTAGCCATTTTAACAACTCTTTTATATACGAAAAAAAGCTACCTCCATGCAATGATTATTGTATCATTCATCAAGATAGCTTTTTTTTTATATATTCTTCCATAAACCGATTGGTGTCCATATTATTACCCTTTTATTATATCCTTGTTTTTATTAAATATATTATTTACCAGTTCTTTATCTAAATCCCATATTGATACAGGATCTTTTATATCATCTTTAAATTCCTGTAATGCTTTATTCATCCAAATTACATCTATCCATTTATTATGTTTATACACAGAATTTTGGAAAATACTCATGACTTTAAATCCATACTTCTCGTGGAATCTCATACTTTTTTCATTTATGGATAATATGCATGCATACACATTGTAATAACCTTGCAGTTTTAATAATTCCAATAAACATTCATATAGTGCAGATGCTAATCTTCTCCCATGATATTTCCCATCAGTATATACAGAAACTTCTGAATTCCATTTATATCCCTCTCTTTTAAATGGTTTTCCTGCATATGCATATGCTGCAACTACACCATCTATTTCACATACTAACCATGGAAATTCTTTAGTTATTAAATTAAATCTTTCATTTAGCTCTTCCATAGTTGGTACTCTATGCTCCGAGTTTACAACAATATCTTCTTGTTCAACATAAGGTCTATATATTTCTTGTATTCTCGCTAAATCTTCTACTGTTGCTAGGCGTATCTTCTTGCTCACTCTTTTCCTCCTTATTATTATTGTTGTTGGCATAGTAAAATAAGTCCACAAGTAATTTTATAATATAATTAAAGTATAATGCAATATTTATTTTATTTTTTTTGTATGATAAAATAATTTTTTTAAATTATAATAAGTTTTGAGTATAATTAAGGCTAAATATGTTATTATATTTAATTATGATACATATTTATTATAAATATAGTAAGGAGATGAAAATTTGATAAAATTAGGACAATATAATAAGCTTAAAGTTAAAAGAAAAGCTGAATTTGGATATTTTTTAGATGCAGAAACTGGACGTACTAGCGATGATGTGCTTCTTCACAATAGACTACTTAATAAAAACAAAATTGAAGTTGGCGATGAGGTAGAAGTATTTATATACAAAGACTCTGAAGGAAGACTTGCTGCTACTATGGAATATCCAAAAGCTGCTGTAGGAGATATTGCTTATTTAAAAGTAGTAGCCCACACAAAAATAGGAAGTTTCGTTGACATAGGACTTCCAAAAGATATCTTAGTACCTTTCAAAGCACAAAAATATGAAATGACTAAAGGAAATAGATATTTATTCTATATATATGAGGATAAAACTGGTAGGCTTGCTGCTACTACAGATATATTCCCATACTTATCTGTTGAGCATTCATATAAAGTTGGTGACAGCGTTAATGGTATAGTTTATGGATTCCAAACTAATAATTCTGCAACTATATGTGTAGATAATAAATTCGACGGTGTTATCCTAAAAAATGAATATTTCACTGAATTAAATATAGGAGACAAGTTAGAAAATCTTAAAGTTATAAAAATTTATGAAGACGGTAGACTTGGACTTACTCCTAGAGGTGAAAGAAAAGTTGAGCTAGATGTATTAGAAGTTGCTATCATGAACTATATGGAAGGAAACGATGGATACATGAGATTTAACGATAAATCTGCTCCAGAAGAGATAGCTACTGTATTTAACTCAAGTAAGAAAAACTTCAAAAGGGCTTTAGGCGTTCTTATGAAAAAAGGATTAATCGTACAAAAAGAAGATGGAACTTATCTTAGTTAAATAAAAATAAGTAAGGAGTAATAGTTATTCTATTACTCCTCTTTTAATTACTCATGTTAACATCCCTTTTATTTAATTGATTTATTATATATTAGATAATATATCCCCTTTATTTTTCAAATGTCCAAGACCTATACTCTCTAAAGTTAATCCTTCTTTATAAAAATCTCTTCCTATTAAAGTTCCACCAAGAATTATTATAGAGTCAATATTAGGAGTAGGCACTTTTAAAATCCTCCCTAAATCAGACCAAAGTACAAGACCTGTAGATATATCTTCTACTATATATCTTCCTTCCACACTTGCTGGTCCTTTTATATATTGAAAAACTGGGCTAGTGTTAAAAAGTTCATGTAAAGGTTTGTCTTCATCTGCAAAATATCCTCTATTTATACGAGCTTGTTTAGTATCTTCCAGTTGAATATCCAAAGCTTTTGCCACAGCTTCTCTTTCATTTTCTACTGCTTTTACTATATTTACTGTATGCTCTGTTATCCCTTCTTTATATAACCAAAAATCACCTTTAGTATAGTCTATTCTTCCTGCATTTAATAAAGTTGGACCTGGATGAACTAGTGGATTTGGATTTTCTAAGTTTACCACAATTACATTATCTGCTTTTACAAAACAGTCATAAATTTGCACACAAGCATTAAACACTTCATCTGTATGACATGAAGGATAAGCTGCTAGATATACTTTTCCTGCTTTCAATGAAATTTCTACTCTCGCCTCATTTACATAAGCTCTTGTGGCATAAGTCAATGAATTAGTCTCTCCAATTTTAAAATCTTTTTCTATTCCCATTTCTTTTGCTTTTTTTACAAATCTAACAGAAGCCATAGCTGGAGCAGAATTTATTAAAATTATTTGATCTTCTTTAACTACTGGCGCAAGTATTTCTGCAAAATACTCAATTCCCATTCCGGGTACCGTTATCATAACAATTTGACAATCTTTTATTGCCTCTTCTATATTATTTGTTATTAAGTTTATTTTTTCAACTGATTTGCTACCCTTATATTCCATAGCTATTTGGTTGCTCTTTTTAATAAATTGCAAGTCTTTGCAAAATCTTTGCGACTCAAACATATTTACTAAAAATCCTTTTTGTGTTAAATCAGCAGCTGCAGTAATTCCACCATTTCCGCCACCTATTATTGCTATTTTTTCAACTTTCATATAATATATTCCCCCTTATGATTTTTGATAATTTAAAATATATAAAAATTAATTTTGTGAATTTTGCATAATTATTATAAATTTATTCATAATACATAGTAATTCTACATAAAATTAAATAAGTCTTTTGCCATGCATTATACTTGTTGCTTTATTCTTTTTTAAAAAAGAAGTGCTATTAATATCTTATTATTTTAGCACTTCTTTTGTTTATGTTATCTTTATCTAAACAGCATCAATTAAATCCTGTTTAGAATTTGCATTAAATATTCCTAACTTTTCAACTGTTAATCCTTCTTTGTAAAAATCTCTATTTAGTAAGGTTCCTCCAAGTACTATGATTGCATCTATGTTTGGAGTTGGTACTTTAAGTATCTTACCAAGGCTTGACCAAAGAACAAGACCTGTTGATATATCTTCTGTTATATATCTGTTAGTAACACTTGTAGGCCCTTTTATAGCACAAAATACTTCACTTGTATTAAATAACTCTTGTAAAGATTTATTTTTATCATCTTCTAAATATCCTCTATTAATACGAGACTCCCTCGCACCTTCTACTTCAAACCCTAGAGCTCTTCCTAAGGCTTTTCTTTCACTCTCTACAGCTTTCAATACATTTATAGTATGTTCTGTAATTCCT
>OKWN01000464.1_pt1 | contig 18234 bp, 19 predicted proteins | sample 1607151 | NCBI WGS metagenome assembly OKWN01 (sample SAMN07501046, study PRJEB24779) | human gut metagenome | isolation source: stool | host: human infant | place: USA: Pittsburgh, PA | reverse complement strand
TATCCATATGTTTCTTCATGACTAATTATCTCAAGAACACAACCTTCCAATACACCTTTTAACATTTCTGTAATATTTTCTATTTTAATCACCTCTTTACTATGTAGTAATACTGGTATTTAGTATTACTTACTACCACTATATAGTAACACTAGATAGCAGTGATGTCAATGCTGATATATAATTAAAAAAAGAAGTGCAATCAATACACTTCTTTAACTAAAAATCACAACCATATAATTTATATTAAAATTAAGAACCACTTATAGAGCTTAATTTCTATGACAATTCTATTATTGCATTTATCTTGTCTTCACTTTTTGCTGTAATAATATGCTTATTGCCCTGCTCTTCATAATAACAAACAACCTTTTCACCATAGAGTATTTCTTTTTTGTATACTATTCTTATATTATCAAAAACCTTATTCTTATAAACATCCTCTGGTAAAATTTCATATGCCATATCTAAGTAATTTAAATTATGCATATGTTCATTTATATCAATGTCCCTTCTTTGAATATAATAGTCCTTTTTGAAAAGATAATTTTCACATTCAATATCTTCTATTTGTTCTGGAAACACACTTTTATCTGTTTCTGATTCATATAAATCTGCAATATCTGCTGTAAGCTTCACTGGTCTTTTCCTATCTGTATCAATCAATATCCATCTAGATGTTCCAATTGCAATAATATTGCCTTCTTTGTCCTTAAGCTGAAAATCACGATATGCATATAGCCTCTCTACTTTTCTTGACCATGTTTCTGCTTTTATATCATCATTATATTTAGGTCTTTTTATGACCTTCATCTTCCAATCCAAAAGTATCCATACTCTCTTTTTAGTTTCTATATCTAAAACTCCATAGCCTACAGATGCACTATGAAGCCCTGCTACGTCTTCCATTATTGCAAGAAGTGCTTTATTAGTTGCTTCATTTTTTATTCCTATATCTTCTAAACCAATTTTATAGTTGTTGCAGTATATCATAAGTATTTACCTTTCTGTTTAATATAGTTATTTTTATATTATATATTAGTTCCTATTTTTCTAGATTTTTACTACTTTATTTACTAGAATATTATTAGTGGAAATTTAAAATTTGATAATATATAATAAGTAAATCTAATATACACTTTAATTCTATCAAATTTAATAAATATATACATTATCAAAATAAAAAACATCTATAATAATTTATTATATGTTTTTTAATATTAACATAATATACATCTCTAATATCAATAATTCCAAATATAAAAAGAAGATACCTCCTTTAATCATCAAAAGAGATATCTCCTTTCTTTACTACCAACGTGTATCTTCTAATCCACAGAATGAATCAACAGGATCAATACCTTTAAATTCACAACGACCTAATAATTTTTCTACTAATGCATCCAATGTATGCTCATTTTTATCATAGCAGTTTATATAAGTCTTAACTTGTGGTACATCTGCTAAATGGAATGGTGAACATAAAGATACAAATATAGTAGGTAATTCATGTATATACCATGGTATATCTGGAGTTCCTTTACTCATTTTCCACTCTATTCTTTGAGTTGTTCCACCTGCATTATATACACTAGCTAATTGTATAACTAAATCATATTTATCAGTTAAATCAGTAATTGGAGCTTTAGCTGAATAAGCATTCATCATTATTTTTCCAGCTTCTTCTCTACTAACTTTCTTAACTTTATCTATTGGTGATTCATAAATCTCCACTTCAAACCCTTCTGCCTCTAACTTTTCTTTGAAGTATTCTGTAGATGTCTTTTTATTTCCAGCACCCACAAACATTGCCATTACTGGATTAGATATTTCTTGCTCTATAAGTAATATTCTTTTATTTTTTTCAACAGATATTGGAAGTATTGATTTATCAACATTCTTAACTAAAGTAATAGCTTCATCAGATATTTCCCTAGCTATGTTTTTAAATTCTTCACTACCTATTACGCTTAAACCTTCTTTTGGAGGAACTATATCCTTCTTGTCTTTTTTATGAAGACCTAAGTATGCTTTTGTTCCAAGTATTCTTCTTATAGCATCATTTAATCTTTCATCAGTTATTATGCCATTTTTATATCCATCCATCATATATCCAAAATCTTCATCTGGATCGTTGAAGAATAAGAATAAATCACAACCTGCTGCAATTGATGCTGGTAACATATCACTACGCTTCATTCTAGATGTTAGCCCTGCCATGTGAGATGCATCAGTTACAACTAATCCGTTAAATTCTAATTGACCTTTCAATAAATCTGTTATTATAGCTTTACTTACAGTGGCAGGCATTATTTCACCATCTTCATCCAAGCTTTTATTGTATTTTCTTTCATAAGCAGGTAACATTATATGACCAACCATTATAGAATGTATACCTGCATCTATCATACCACTGTATACTTTTCCAAATGTTTTATCCCATTCTTCACAAGATAATGAGTTACTACTATTTGATAAATGTTGATCTCTTTCATCAACTCCATCCCCTGGGAAGTGTTTCATAGCACATATTCCATTACTCTCCATGAAACCTTTCATATATGCCTTACTCATTTCTAAAACTCTATCAGCATCATCACCAAATGTACGAGTTTGTATAACAGGATTTCTCCAGTTAAGCATTATATCTGTAACAGGTGCAAAAGTCCAGTTAGCTCCTATAGCTGCACATTCTATACCAGATACTCTACCCATTTCATAAGCATATTTGGCATCTCTTGTTGCACCTATTTTTATAGGAGTTCCTATTTCTGTACCACCCATGAAAGCTCCATTACCACCACTTTCAGCATTAGCAGCTATTAATAGAGGTATTTTTGAATTTTCTTGTAATATTCTATTTTGCTCTAATACCTTCTCAGCAGTTCCTGGATTATATCTAACTGCCCCAAACTTGTATTTATTTACCACATCTTTTAAATATTCTTCTTCTGTTGAAGACCCCATATTTATAAATAATTGTCCTATTTTCTCTTCTATAGTCATTGAGTTTAAAGTCTCTTCAACCCATGATATTCCTTCTTCATCCAAATAATATGGTTTTGCTTTTAAATTTACCATTTACTATCTCCTATATTTCTTTTTAATTTTACTAGCTATATATTAATCATCAATTTATTAGTTTTTTCCTTGGTGTAAATCTCTTAACTTGATTACGTTTTCTTGAACTACTTTTTTAGTTAAAGGATATGTAAACATAAGTAATAATCCTGCAATTATATAACAAATACCTGGGAATAATGTACTTAAAGTGTAAATACCTTCCTTTACGCTTTCAACCTGTACTGATGCTAAAGAATCATATCCTATAAATGTTAAAGCATACCCTGTAACAGCCCCAGCTACTGCTTGTGCTAATTTTCTAAGGAAAGAAACTAAACCATATACAGTTGCATCATTTCTTTCTCCTGTATTTATTTCACTATGATCTATTATATCTGTTATAAATGCCCATATTAATATATTAAATGTTGATATACCAAGTGTTACTAAAGCATACATAGCTATAAAAGTATATGCATTATCTACTTTCATAAAATATACAGCTAAGAATATCAGTCCTGATGATATTAAGCCTATCATAGAAAATTCACGTTTCCCTATTTTTTGTGATAAATTTGCAGCTACTGTACTAAGTAATAAAACAATTGGTAAACTTATGATGTTTAATATTGATAAAGCGTTTACATCATTAAAATAATCAATACATAAATATGTATTTATAGTTTGTCCCATAAGTGAACTAAATGTTAAAACTATTGATACTCCTACAAAAGAAATCATTGCTCTATCTGTTAATAAAGATTTAAATGTATCTACTAAAGAAAGTGATTTTTGATTTTCTTTAACTTCTGGCTTTATACGTTCTTTTGTTAACATAAAGCATAAAATATAACATATAAATGCTGATATAGAAAATACTGCTACAACTATTGTAAATCTGTGAGGATCTATTATTTGATTCCCTGCAGCATCTGCACTATAAACAATTTGAGGTGTTACAGAACCTATTAATATACCAGCAAATGTAGCACCAAGATTTCTCCATGTAGAAAGAGATGCTCTTTGTTTTGTATCATCAGTCATAACTGACGCCATTGATCCATAAGGTATATTAATTGCAGTATAAAATACTGAACCCCATAATATATATGTTACAAACATTACTATTACTTTAATTGTCATAGATGCATTTGCTAAACTTTGTTGATACATCAAAAAGTTCATAAGAGCAACTGGACCAGATACTTTTAATATCCAAGAACGAAACTTGCCATGTTTTGTTGCCTTACTTCTATCTATTATACGGCCTATACCAATATCTGTAAAAGCATCTATACATCTAGCAACTAGAAAACATGTTCCAACCATGGCTGCACTTACACCCATAACCTTTGTATAGAATATCATAAAGTACATATTTGCAAAAATAAACATGAAATCGTTACCAAAGTCTCCAAATAAATACCCTAACTTATCTTTTATACCAAATGGCTTTTCTTCTTTCACTAAATACTCTAAATTCTTTGCTTCACTTAAATTCATTTTTTTCCCCCTATAAGTATAAAATTAGTATATAAATCTAACTTGAAAAAACTTACTGTTTTTTCCAAAAAATATTTTATAAATATTCTCCTTTCGTGCTATAATTGTGACTTGTAAGTTATTCATCTTGATTATATACTAGTATACTTCATTTATGTTATAATAAATTTTACATAATTTTGTGTAATTTTTGTGTGATTTGTTAAAAATTTATTTTATTTTTGTGGATGGTGAAAAATGCTTATAACAAACTTTAATTACAATGATTTTTATAATTTTATGGTCTCTATTTTAGATAGTTCATTTAATATTAGTATTACAAAAATACATGATTCTTCTGATTTCAATAATTATGTAGATATTGAATTTAGAAAAATTGTTTGGCCAGATTATAATTATGAATATAATGCCAATATGAATGAACTTTTACAAATGAAAAAAGGGGCTTTATGTGTGTTACAAAGCGCTATGGATTTTATAACAATAGTATTTTCTTTTCCTGAAGAAATTTCCAACGATATAATAATTATTGGCCCATTTTTGGAGGTTGAACCAGACGATAGGTTTATAATTAATTTATTAAACAAAAATAATTTACCTGAAGGTTTGAGGAAAACAATTTCAACTTATTATAACTCTCTACCTCTAGCAAATTCGTTAAATGTAATTTCAACTTTACATACAGTTTTAGGATCATTTATTTCAGATTACAATCCGTCAAATATATATGGTGTGGATTTTTCTAAAAATAAACCAAAATTATCAGGTTATAATTATGATGATTCTGAATTTTATATACAATATTATAGAAAATATAAATCTTATTTAGAAGACATATTTAAATGTATTAGATTAGGAGTAGATGCTACAAATATATTAAATGACTATATTGAACTAACTGGTATTTTAAAAGTTAGTTGCATTGATAAGCTTAAAAAGAACTTATATATTCTAAATACTCAATTTGAGTCAGAATTATTAAAGGAGCCTCTATCTCCTGTGCAAGTGCACCAACTTTATCTTAAAAATCAACAAGAAATAGAGCAGGAAACAAGTAGAGTTAAATTAATAAAACTCCCTTACAAAATCTTAAAAAAATACAGTAGTTTACTTTTAAATTACAATTTACAAAAATACTCCTATACAGTACGCGCTGCTATAGAATATATTAATATAAACTTGCAAAATAATTTGTCTTTATCAACTATATCAGAGGCTATCAATAAAAATCCTTCTTTTTTATCTAGCCAATTTAAAAAAGAAACTGGTAGCACCATAACAAGATATATTCAAGAAAAACGAATCGAGGAATCAATTCGTATGCTTACATATACGGATTTGACTATCCAAGAAATTTCTCATTTGGTTGGTATTGATGATTTAAGCTGGTTTTCTAAATTATTTAAAAATATAACTAATATGTCTCCTACTAAGTACAGAGCTAATATGCATAACTCTGAAAAGAAGATATCACATTAAAAAACAGGCATACATTTTTGTAATACAAATGTATGCCTGTTTTTATTTTACTGTCTTTATATTAAATTTATGAACATATTGCCAGTTTAATAATAAAAGGCAGAGAATAAATCTCTGCCTAGAATAACATTATATTACTATTTTATTGTAGTTTCTAATCTTCTTATTCAACATAGTCAATTACATGCTGAAAATCAACCCAATTATGAACAGCATTCAAATTCAGGCGATGGAACTTGAATATCAAAGCAAAGTAGTGCTCTTGAAGTAGTATTTGCAGTAGTAGTGTTTATTGTTACATGGTCTATATTAGCTGCTATAATTACACCCATTTCATTTGGAGCTACTATTATTTGTTTATCGCCTGCAGTGAAAGTAATATTTCTTCTTCCTAAATTTGTTAATATTATTGTTCCAGTTACGGCAAAATTATTAGAGTTTCTATAAACAACTGTTCCATCATCATCAGTAGCAGTTGCTGTTATGCTAAATTGTTGCTTAACAAATCCTTGGCAACATTCACTCTTTATATTACATTCTACTTTTTCATCACGATCTGGTCTTTCATGACAATCTGGTCTTTCATACCATTCTCCACAACATTTATTATACATACTAAAACCATCTCCTTTTAATTGGACAACCTTGATTGATTGTCCTTATTTTATAATACTATTTATACGAATTTTTGTTACACATATTTCTACAAATTTCTACTTTTTTCGCAATATGTAGCTGTTACTCATCAAATTATTATTTATATCTATGATATTAAAAATATGGTTACTTTCATTGCATTGAAATTGTGATGGAACTTTTAGCCAAATAGTTAATTGTATTTGTATTTTTAATATTTTATTGATACAATTTATACGAAAATATATAATAGTGAGGTTTCTAATGCATAAAAATAAAGACGAAATAAAAAAAGAATTTAATGATGCTAATATTCAGCTAAAAGAAGATATAAAAAAAATAAATGAAGATTACAAAATGAAGGCTCAAGAAAGAAAGAGAAAAATAGAAGAAAAGAGAAATAAGGAAAGAGAAGAATATGCAAAAACAAAGAAAGTAAATTATTGGAGTCCTACTTGTTGGGAGACAATGAGCGATAAAAAACTAAAGATAGTTAACACATTTTCAAAATCTCTTGGTATATTTTGTCTTGTTTTTGGTTTATTAATTTTCTTTGGAGCGGGAGATAAAGCAAGTATTTTTATCATAGTACTGAGTTTATATTTCTTGTATTTTGATCCTAGACGATTTGCTAATTCATCTAAAAATAATAAAAAACATTAATTAGAATATTCTTTATTAAGAGCATAAAATAAAATGGCTAGGTTTGATACACTAACATATATCATTCCTAGCCATGTTTTAATATCCACTAAAACAGATTTTTTCGTGAATGCTTTATTTTATAATACTTGTTTCACAATATATTAATATTGTTCATCAAGCATACTTATAAAAAATTATAATAGTTAAAAACTACTCTGCATTATTTTTACAGGTATACTTTAAGTCACCATCACTTACAAATAATATCTCATATTCATTACTGTATGGATCTTTTACTGGAATTATCTCACTATAATATATAGGAATCTCTTCCCAATACCACCTTAATGTATCATAAGGTATTTGACCATACCCCTTTACTAATATACTGTTTACATATTTTCTTAATATAAGTTTATCAGCTATCAAAACTTCTTTTATATCTTTATCAAATTTTATAAACGCTCCTTTATCTTCATTCATTCTAACTGAAAGTAAATTATCATTCATTAAATTTTCATCTACTTTTGTTAATACCTCAATTGGCAAATAACTTAACCACTCTATAGACTTTAAAAATTCTATTTTTTCATATTTAAAGTGTGACTTGCAGTATAACTTGTCGATATCATCATATTTATCTAATCCTTTCAATTTATTGTCGATGAATTCATTATCTTCAAAATATGAATGAAAAGGTAAGCAAAAAGGAGATAAATCTTCTGGAACAAAACATATATTTCCTATTACAAAATCAATTAAGTTAGTAACTTTATTAAAGAATTCTTCCAGGTAATTTACTACCTTATTATAGTTTTCTCCACAAGTATATCCACCAATATTCCACTGAATACCACCAAAATATCCAGATTCTTTATTTAAATTATATTCTTCCTCCATATAAAGTACCTGATAAACAAAACCTATATCAGCTCCACCACCATTTTGAATATATTTTTTATGCTCAATATTTAAAATTTCAAAAGTACTATCTTTTACACTTTTTTCACTGGTAAAATCATATTTTTCTACAAATGCTCTTTGTTCTTCTCTATCATCATCAAAATCATAATAAATAGAATCTCTTGATTTTCTATTTATATCTCTATATGTTCTACAATCATCAGTTTTTAAAAATCCATCATATAAACAATTGACTTCAAATGATTTTTTATCTCTATATTTAATTTTATCAAAACATTTTTTTATCTTTTTAATGTCTCTTAAATTTTTATTATTTATTATAGATGAAATAATAAAGTCTTCGTCAATGTTCTCGAAAAAAGTATTATAAACCAAATTACTTAACTCAATAACTTGTTCTTTTGTTGCCCTTTTGAACTCTAAATGAATTTGTATATTTCTTATATCATATCCTTCTTCACTCATAAAAGTACTTTTTCTCAACATAACTTCTACTCTCCCTTAAAACTAGCTTCTTAAATTCCTATTTATCTATCTGATATAAAAATCATCTTTATTTCTCAATATATAACATTTGAAAACTAAAATAAGCTAGTAAAATTTTTACTAGCTTATTTTAGTTTACTTAATCAATAATATTTTGAAAAATATTACTTAGAATAACTGTCCTTCCCTAACTTCCTTCACCTTAGGAGTAAATTCCTTATCAAACTCATCCACTTCATCATCACTCACATTGTAACAATCATCGAAAACATAATAACCATTTATATTATCCAAAGCACCTTCTTTAAGAACTTTCACCATGAAAAATGGAGCTTCATCTTCCACAGGTATTCCTTCCATATGAATGCCATATTTTGATGCTGGCTCAAAACCAAATCTAGTATAATAATTATCATCTCCAGTAATAAGAACAGCAGAGTAACCTAGTCTAGTAGCTTTTTGTAAAGATATGCTAATCAATTTGCTTCCTATGCCATTTCCTTGGAACTCTGGCATAATACTCAGTGGTCCAAAAGTTATAAAAGTTTCATTGTCAACGCCCTTAACTTGTCCCTTTGTACAAACTATATGACCAATAATTTTATTATCATATAAAGCAACTAGCTCTAAATCTTCAATAGATTTTTTATCTTTATGTATATTATTTACCACCAAATGCTCACAACATCCTGGTTTATAAACATTCCAAAAGGCTTCTCTTGTTAAAATTTCCACATCTTTATAGTCATTTTCTTCTATTTTTCTTATAACTAAACTCATATACCATCCTCCTGAAAATAATAATTTTAATTCCATATTTCATAATTTATGTATCTTATTTTATTATAACATATTCTTATATTTTACTACATTAATATAAGGTTACTTGTAACAAATATACCCTTTCTTCCCACATATAACTTACTAAGATATTTTTCAACTTTATATGAATTTTACTAACTATTATATAAGTAGAAAGTGAAATTCCTTTACAAAAAATTTAAGGAGGTAATAATATGGCAGTAGTTTCAACTCCCAATTTTTCATCTATCAAAGTTAAATTTGATCATGGTACAGATTTAAATGGAGATAGAGTAATAAAAACTAAGACTTATTCTAGCATAAAATCAGGTGCTACAAACGACAATATAATGTCTGTTGTAATTGCTATATCAGACTTACAACAACATACTTTATGTGGTACAAATAGAGTAGACAACTCATCATTATCTGAATAGTTTATAAATTTAGGAGGTTAAATTATGGATGAAAAAAGACTTTTAATGACGTTTAAAAATACTTTAGGTAATAGCTTTACTATTACTGTGGACGACCCAAGAGAAGACTTGGAAGAACAGGAAATAATAGATGCTATGAATTTGATCAAAGACAAAAACATCTTCCAACCAAAGGGTTATGACATAGCCGCATGTATATCTGCTAAAGTAGTTGACTCTACAACTACTGAGTACGATTTGGAAGTATAGTAATCGAGGTGATCTAATGGATAATTTTCAATCTATCATAGCAAACCTGGGCTTTCCCATTGCCATTTCTCTCTATTTATTAGTTAGAATTGAAGGAAAGCTGCAAAGTTTGACAGATAGTATAAATGATTTATCCAGAAATATTATCAAACTTAATAAGTAGAGCTTCTCATTTAAAATAGAAGAGCTATTGTAAATTCCCCCATTTACAATAGCTCTTTTTTAGTCCATAAATTTAATTAAAGATTTCATACTTTTAAAGATAATTGATTTCTCATAATTTTCTTAATAAACAATTAACAATCACCTGATTGTGATATAATTTAATATATAATATTACCATTTTTTTCAAACTTTTTAATAGATTCTAGGAGGAGTTATTTATGCAATCACAAGAAAAATATCCCATAGGTGAAGTTGAAAGAATCTGCAACGTTCCTATAAAAACTTTGCGATACTACGATTCCATAAATTTAGTAATACCTTATTTCAGAGATGAAAAAAGTGGTTACAGGTATTACAACAAAGAACAAATGGTTACTATTTGTATTATTCGTAAATTAAGAATGTTAGGATTTGGATTAAAAGAAATTCAAAACATTATAAATGATAACAGAGCTCATATTTTAGAAGAAAGTATTGACTCAAAACTAATAGAAATATCTAATGAAATAAAAAAACTACAACAAAAATATACAGAGGGATATACATTTTCACAAAGATTGAAAAAGGGTGTGGATATTTTATCCCTATATTCAAAAGATGATCTTACATCAAAAGGCATAACCATAGAAGAGATTCCTCAATCTTACATACTTTTTACAAAAAAACAAATGAAAAATTATTCAAACAAAGATGTTTCCTTAGAAAGATGGGTTGAATTAATAAATTTATCCAATAAGTTAAATCTAGAAAATAAAGGTTCCATAGTTGTTACTTATTATTCAAATCCTTTGGAGCAATTTTTATATAAAGATCTTGATATTGAATTTGCTATGTATTTAAAATCTCCTATTGATTTTCCTAATTGCAAGAAGTTTGGTGGATTTACAGCTGCCACTACCATACATATTGGAGATTATTCTAACATAATAAATAAACATATAGAAATGATACAGTATCTAAATAAAAGCGGATACAAAATTAATGGTAATATTTCTGAGGAGTTTATTATTTCTCCATTTGATGTAAACAATCCTGACGAACACGTTACTAAAATAATAATGCCTATTGAAAAACCATAACAAAAATGAAATCCTTGCAACAAAAAAGATATGTACCGTCACTAGACGATACATACCTTTTTTAATAATGTATTTAGGGATTCACACTATGGTGCATCTTAAGGGGCTAACACTAGGGTGTATTTTTAGGGGTTATATTACACCCTGTTCTCTTAATTCCTTTTCCTCTTCTTCTGTTAAACCAAATACCTCTGCATTATGCTGACCTAATAAAGGTGCTGGTGTATCTACACTACCTGGAGTTTCAGAAAGTTTCATAACACAGCCTTGGAAATATTGATCTCCAGCTGTTGGATGTTCACAGTGTACCATCATTTCACGTGCTTGAATATGAGGATGCTCAATAGCTTCCTTAACATTTAATATAGGTCCACATGGTATACCTGCTTTGTCCATAATCTCTTCCATTTCTTTTTTAGTATAATCTTTGCACCAATCTCCAATTAGATTTTGTAAGTCAGGTACATAGTTTTTACAACGTAAGTCATTTGTTGCAAATCTTGGGTCTTCTAACAATTCTTCATGATTTATAGTTTTACAGAATTTCTCAAATAATCTATCATTACCAACACCAACAGCCACAAATCCATCTTTACATTCATATACGTCAAATGGAGCTATTGATGGGTCTATATTTCCATTACGCTCTGGTATAATTCCTGCCACTGTATAATTAACAAGGGCGTTTTCAAGTAAGCTAAATATTGTATCAACCATTGATACATCCACAAGTTGTCCTTCACCAGTTTTTTCTCTATTATAAAGAGCTATCAATAAACCTACTGTTAAGTAAATACCTGCCACGTGGTCTGCAATAGATGGTCCAACTTTTACTGGGTTATTTTCTTTGTAACCAGTAAGGTTAATCATTCCACCCATTGCTTGTGCTACTATGTCATAACAAGCTCTGTGTGAAATTGGACTATTTTGACCAAAGCCTGAACCAGATGCATATATAATAGAAGGGTTTACTTTTTTAACTGACTCATAATCTATTCCCAGCCTTTTTGTAACTCCTCCTTTGTAATTTTCCACAACCACGTCTGCATCTTTAACTAAATCGAAAAACATTTTTTTACCTTTTTCTGACTTAAGGTTAAGAGTAACACCTTTTTTATTACGGTTTACATAGCAATAAAAGCCACTTTCACCACTTTTCTCATCTATTGGACCCCATTCACGACATTGGTCACCATTTATAGGCTCAATTTTTATAACATCAGCACCATAGTCCGCCAATATCATTGTGCAAAAAGGTCCATTTAATGCTGAAGTAAGATCTACAACTTTTAATCCTTCAAGTGCCTTTTTCATGATTAATACTCTCCTTTATCTTCTATTTTAAAAAGTTTCGTAAACAAATTGTCCTACTGTTGATAGTACTGGTTCAGGAAGTACATCTATTGAACTTGGGAATGGTGGCTCTTTTGGAACTTCTATAACTTTGAAAGCTCTTACTTCTATTAATGCACGATTTCCATCTATTTTTTTAGTTCTTGCTATATATTCCATATAATCACCTGCTTGAGATGGTGTATATAAACGTATTTTTTTAACTTCCACGCAGTGACCTGTATTTCCAAATACCTTAGCCATTAGTCTTATGGCTGCATCATTCATAAGTGTTATATTTCTAGCTCCATTTATAAGTCCTCCAAGGTAAAAAACATCTCTATTTGACATTCTATAACGAAATGTTACTGTCTGTTGTTCATTCATAATTCAATTCCCCTTTTCATAATATTTTTTATTTAAATTTTAATTATATTTCTGCTTCAGCTTCCTCTGGAAAATCATCAAGTGGGAACCATGGATCTGTAACTATACCATCTGGTTGCTCTCCACGTTGTAAATGTTTTTTAACTACCAAACGAACATATCCTTCTGTACAAAGAACTGGCTCATCAAACCAAATCATATCACCTTTTTTACAATCTGTTTTTCCTTCACGAAATGCTGGAGTAGCAAGTTTATAAACTTCTATTTTGCAATCACGAGATGAATTTCCAACTTTTATTAATGTAGCTTTGTAATCAACCATATCTCCCACATAAACATCTTTATAACATTTAACATCGTGATATCCTAAGCAAAGCGACTCATCACCATCACACAAAATCATTTCTTCTGTTTCCACGTCACCTATAAAATCAAACTGACGTCCAATTGATATTAATCCATCTGGGTTAGCTGCATCTGCAGTTGTCATGTTATAACTTAAAAAAGACTCTTTTCTCATAATAATTCCTCCAAATTTTTATTTAACTAACAACATCATCTATCTTCTCTCTCTTACATCTAAATATGAAGTATCCAATAATGGCAACAAGAACTGTCCATGGAACCCATGCAAGTTTTTCAGATGATAGAGGAAGTGCCTCATAGAATTTATTTATTATGCCTAAATCTATATTTAATTTAATTCCATAAGCGTAAATTGTATCAATAGCACCAAATACTAAGGCTGTTATCATTGCATAAGAACACACCTTTAAGTTTTTTTCATTTTGGTTGTTTGGCATAATAGCATAGTATATTACCAGTACTATTGCTGCTGGATATATTCCATCAAGTATAGGCCCTAATAATTCAAGTATTGATGAAAGTCCCATGCAACCGAATATTGTACTAAGTACTAATATGGAAATAGATGCTTTCTTGTAATCAATTTTTCCCTGTGTTGTGTCTACGAAAAATTCTGCGCATCCAGAAGTCATTCCTATTGCAGTTGTAAGAGCTGCAAAGAATAGTGCTACTGAAAATAAAACTCCACCAGCTTTTCCTAATAATTGTGTAGCAACTTCCGTATAAAGAGCTGTGTATGTTAAATCTATTGTGCCTCCTGTTGAAGCACCTATTAACATATGACATAGATGTGTAAGAGTTAAAAGTGCAATACCTATTATTCCTACTCTAATAATGTTTTTGCTCATACGATCTTCTGAAATACCCTTTTCTTTTAATGAGTTTAATATAACTACGCCAAATATTAGGGCACAAAGTATTTCCGCTGTTGCATATCCATTAGTAAAACCATAGGAAAAAGCTGAACCTTCATAAGATTTTGCCACTGGTGTTGATATTGGATCTATAAGTCCCTTACCTACAACGATTATTACAATAATAATAAGTAGTGGGAATAAAATCTGAGAGATACGATCCATTGTTTTCCCTGGGCTAATTAAAAACACATAAGTTACTAGATAAAATATAATTGTAAATATAATAAGTGGTAATCTAGATTGTGAATTTAGTCCAAATGCTTGAACTATTGAGTCCCATGCTGCTGCGCTCATACGAGGAATAGCATATAGGGGACCAAGTATTACAATTGTTAATACTGTATAAAATTTTCCTAATTTATTTCCTAAAACACGAGTTGCAATTTTACTATAACTACCATTTCCTCTTGATAAAGCAACATAAGCAAGTAGTGTAAGTAACAATGATGTGATAAACGCACCAGCAAAAGCTATTAATACAGATGAGCCACTTTCTTTTCCCCAGTTCATTGGCCAAACCATGCTAGATGCCCCAAAGTGCATGGAAAACAATGCCCCACCCATCATAAATAAAGCAGGTAGTTTTAAATCTCCATTTTTATTTAAATTATTCATTTATATCCTCCATACATCTATTGCTTATTTATTTTCTTTGGCTTCTCTTATGCTGTCTATCATCATTGGAACAATTTTAAATAAATCTCCATTTATACCAAAGTCAGCACAATCAAATATTGGTGCTTTCTCGTCTTTGTTTACTGCAATAATCAAATCTGAGTCTTGCATACCTGCTTTGTGTTGAATTGCTCCTGATATACCTAAGGCAACATATACTTTTGGATGAACTGTTTTTCCTGTTTGACCTACTTGGTGATCTGCTGATAACCATCCAGAATCTATAACAGCACGGCTACCTCCAACAACTCCTCCACCAAAAGCATCTGCAAGTTCATTAGCAAGTTTTATTCCTTTTTCAATATCTTTACTAATTCCACGACCTACAGAAACAATAATATCTGCTCCTACAAGGTCAACCATTTGTTTAGCTTCTTTTACAACTTCAAGTACTTTTGTCTTTAAATCTTTTTCATCTATGTTAACTGGATAAATTTCTACTTCACAAGAATTTGCTTTTTCTTCACTAAACTCGCCTTTTTTCATAACTCCTGGTCTAACTGTTGACATACAAGGTCTAAATCTAGGACATATTATAGTAGCCATTAAATGACCACCAAAAGCAGGTCTTGTCATTTTTAAATTTGTATCTTCCATTTTGAATTTTGTTTTTGATAAGTCAAGAGTAGAAGATGTTTTTATAAATTCCACATAATTATTCATATCTATATCAAGATGTGTACAGTCTGCTGTAAGTCCTGTGTGCAGTCTAGCTGCACATCTTGGTGCCAAATCTCTTCCTATATTAGACGCACCAATTAAAATAACTTCTGGTTTTTTGTCCATTACTACATCACAAAATACTTTTGTATATGCATCTGTAGTATATTGCTCAAGATTTTCATCATCACAAACTATTATTTTGTCAGCTCCATAACCACCTAACTCTTTTGCCAAATGACTTATGTTATGACCAAGTAATACTCCTATTAATTTTGCTCCTTTTTCATCAGCTAATTTTCTACCTTCACTTATTAATTCAAAATTTGTATTCATTAACTGTCCATGACGTTGTTCACAAAATACCCAAATATCTTTAAATTCTTCTATATGAGAACTATTGAATTCCATATTTGTTGTCTCCTTTCATTATTAAATAACATGTAATTTTTTCAATTCATCTACTAAATTGGCAACTGTTTCTTTACTATCACCTTCAAGCATTTTTCCAACGCCTTTTTGTGGAGGTGTAAATGACTTAAATATATTTGTAGGAGAACCTTTAAGTCCTATAGTATCTACTTCAATCAATGGCTCATCTTTTAGAGCATTAAAATCAAGAACAGTAAGCTCTTTAGAATAACATTCCATAATTCCATTAATAGTCATATAACGAGGTACTATATTATCTTCTTTTACACATGTTATAAGACAAGGAGTTTCAACATCCACCATCATATATCCGTCTTCAAGCATACGTTTTATAGTTAATTTATTTTTATCTTTTTTAATTGTTGCTGCATAAGTAACTTGAGGTATGTTTAATTTTTCTGCAATTTGTGGTCCAACTTGAGCTGTATCTCCATCTATTGCTTGACGTCCACAGAAAATTATATCTTCATCACTTATACCTAAATGAGTAATTGCTGCTGCTATAATTTGTGATGTGGCAAAAGTGTCTGAACCACCAAATTCACGAGAAGATATTAAAACAGCGTCATCCGCTCCCATTGCAAGAATTTCACGAAGCATATTTTCTGCTTGAGGAGGTCCCATTGTTACTGCTGTTACTTTGCATCCTAGTTCATCTTTTATTTCTAAAGCTTGCTCTATTGCAACCATATCATCAGGATTTATAATAGTAGCCATAGATCCACGATTAAGTGTTCCATCTGGGTTAACAGCTACTTTTCCAGATGTGTCTGGTACTTGTTTAACACAAACATAAATTCTCATTATTTCATCCACTCCTTTTTCCCTATTTCATAACTGCTCTTGCTATAACTACTTTGTGAATTTCAGAAGTTCCCTCATAAATTTCAGTAATCTTAGCATCACGATACATTCTTTCAAGTGGGTAGTCTTTCATATAACCATATCCACCATGAATTTGGAGTGCCAAATTCGTTACAAAACGTGCATTTTCTGCCGCATTAAGTTTACACATAGCAGCCTCTGTTGTGTGAGGTTTGCCTGCATCTTTTAAATATGCTGCCTTATAAACAAGTGACTGCGCTGCTTCTGTTTTAGTTGCCATATCAGCTATATACCACTGAATTCCTTGTAAAGCACCTATAGGTTTTCCAAACTGAATACGTTCTTTTGTATATTTAACTGATAGTTCCAAAGCTCCCTGAGCTACACCTACTGCTTGAGCACCTGTTCCTATACGAGCACCATCAAGTGCTTGCATTGCTATTTTAAATCCTTGACCTTCTTTTCCCAAAAGGTTAGATGCCGGAACTCTACAATCTTCAAATATCAACTCCGCAGTTTCTGAACCAGCAAGACCCATTTTCGACTCTACTTTACCAATACTAAATCCTGGAGTTCCTTTTTCAACTATTATTGCTGACATACCCTTTAGTCCCTTTTCTGGTTGAGTTAGAGCAAATACTATTAACACTTCTGCACGGCTGCCTCCAGAAATAAAACATTTAGTACCATTTAGCACATACTCATTTGTTTCAGGGTCAAATATGGCAGTAGTTTTTGCTGAACCTGCATCAGAACCTGCATTTGGTTCAGTTAAAGCAAAAGCTCCCAAAGATCCGCCCTTAGTAAGTTTTGGTAGGAATTTTTGTTTTTGTTCTTCATTACCATGTTTATAAATAGCGTGAGGAGCTATTAAATGGATTGATAATATGGCTGCTGAAGACATACATTTCTTTGCAAACTCACTAACTGCCAATACTTCTTCCAAAGCACCGCCACCTGAACCACCATACTCTTTTGGAACACCAATACCTGTGAATCCTACTTCTGCCATTTTCTTGAAGTTATCTACTGGAAAAGTATGCTCCTTATCAATTTCTGCTGCTACTGGATCTAATTGTTCATCTGCAAATTGTTGAGCCAACTTTTTTATCATTTCTTGCTCTTTACTTAATGAAAAATCCATGTGTTATTCCATCCTTTCTCAATTTATTT
>OKWN01000462.1_pt1 | contig 18292 bp, 17 predicted proteins | sample 1607151 | NCBI WGS metagenome assembly OKWN01 (sample SAMN07501046, study PRJEB24779) | human gut metagenome | isolation source: stool | host: human infant | place: USA: Pittsburgh, PA | reverse complement strand
TATTCACTATAATATTTACAAATTAATCTATTTTATTTTCCATTATGAGTTGCAGATGATACTATAGAATATATATCTTTATCATCTCTTATTTTTTCCATTACATTTTTAAACATATAAGCATCTTTCATATTTGTTTTTTCTTGTAACATTAATAATTCCCCAAAGTTCAACAAGAACTCTACAGAATATTCTCCATATTTGTTTAATTCATCATATTTATTTAATATCTTTTTATTTCTACATATAATTAAATTGTTATAAATTGAATTATATGTTCTATCCTCTAAACCTTTTATTTCTTTAAATCTCAATAATAATGTGTCAATAAAAGATTTTACTAATTTGGATTCGTGCTCTTTTTTAATCAGTAAATCTATTACAAAATGTATGTGCTTTGGCGTTCTCCTTCTTGAATCATGAGATTTATATTTCAATACTATATCATTTGGTGACAAACTTCCAGGAAAAACATAAATATCTACATCTTCACATTTTATATCCATAATTGAAGTTTTATTTTCACCATTTTTTTTCATAGTTTTTATCCCCATTGAATAATTTGCCATATACATATCCCCCATACTATAATACTTATTTAATTTAATTATAGTTTAAGTAATAATATTTATACAATATAAACACAAGAAAAAAGCTATATTTCTAGAGCTACATCTAAAAATTATCTATTATTTTTTAATAATTAGTTACCAAAATTTCTTTTACCTTACCTCTTCCACTTCCTTTAGAGTTAATCATTCTACTAACACTAACTCTCTGGATTTTAAACTTTTCATATAAATCATCAAAAAACTCATCATCCTCTTGATAATTCTTCGGATCAGAATTACTAAGCATTACCTTAGCTCCCTTATCACTCAATTCCTCATAAAATTTAGCCAGTTCAATTTGTGCATCATCATTAAAACCACTCTTATTATAAGAAGTAAAACCACTTTTAGTTATAGGTCTATAAGGAGGATCCATATAAACTAATGTATTTTCATCCACATACTTTTCTAACTCTTTATATTCTCCACAACATATAATTACTTTATCATTACCTTCTTCATCTTTAGAATTTAAAATTTTTGACATATTAGTAATTTGCTCTTCATCAAACATTGATGGATTTTTATGTTGACCCCAAGGGACATTATATCCTCCGCTTTTATTTTCTCTATATAGTCCGTTAAAACATGTTTTATTAATAAATATAAAATTAGCAGCCTGTTTAGTTTTATTTACACTATCCCAGTTATTAAATTCATCTCTAATTCTTAGGTACATTTCTTTTTTATCTTCATCTTCTTCATATTCTAAGTATTCTCGTCTTAGCTCTTCCAAGTCTACTATAAGTTCTTCACAATTATTTTTTATCGATTCATAGACATTTATTAACTTGTAGTTAATATCATTAATTATTATTTTTTTAAATTTATAATTTGATGATAAATATATAAATACTGCACCTGCTCCTACAAATGGCTCTATATATGTATCAATTTCTTTTTTCTCTCTTATTTCTTTCGGTAGCTCTTCTTCTAAAACTGGTAAAAGTTCAGTTTTTCCACCTGCCCATTTTATGAATGGTTTCATTTTTCCGACTTCTAGCATATCCGTTTCTTCATCCTTCCCATTCGCTGTCTCATTATTTTGCTCGTCAATTAAATCTAGTACGTTATTTTCAAATGACATTTGCATTATATCTAATTCTCTCAAACGTGATTTTGTTATTTGTAAATAATCTTCTTCTATTTCTATTCCTATATATTTTCTTCCTAATTTTTTACTTATAGCTCCCGTAGTACCACTACCATTGAACGGATCTAATATCACACTATTTTGCTCTGTGCTAGCAAGTATTATTCTTTCTAGAATCCATTCTGGCTTTTGCGTCGGATGATTACCATATATCTTTTCTTTTCTTGATATAGCTGGTGATGTCCATACATCCTTCATTTGTTTGTTATCATTTAATTCTTTCATTAATTTATAATTGTAGAAATGGGAATTATTTTTACATTCTTTTCTTACCCATAGTATTATTTCTGTTGAATGTGTAAAATATCTACAACACATATTTGGTGGTGGATTAGTTTTCTGCCAAGTAATATTATTTAATATCTTGAATCCTAGCTCCTCTAGTACAAATCCAACTACATAGATATTATGTATTGTTCCTGATATCCACATAGTTCCATTATCTTTTAGAACTCTTTTACATTTACTAATCCATTCCTTATTAAATTTATATTTTTCTTCAAATGAATTTACTTTATCCCATTGCCCTTTATCTACCTTTTCCATCTTCCCTGATTTACAAGTTATCCCTCCATTAGATAGAAAATATGGAGGATCGGCAAATATCATATCTATAGATTTCTCTTCAATATCATCTAGTATATTTATACAATCACCTTTATAAAGTTTTACAGTCTCTTCTTCATAATATATTTTGCTCATGATATTTACCTCCTTTTAAATATTTTTTGTATTATAATAATTTTTAGTCATAAAGTGTCTATTTATTTGTCTATTCTACAATAAAAAAGATTGACTATAATGTCAATCTTTTATCTACTATTTAACTATTTCTTCTAAAACACCATCTTTTATCATATTTAAATTGAATATGTAATCATCATGCTCAAAAGTTTCTTTAAGTGGAGCCTTTGCAGTATTCCATCCTTTTCCATCTGTTATCCATATAAATTCATATCCTTGAGCTTTTATAAAGTCACTTAACTCTTTGTACTCTCCTGCTGTAGCTTTTAACTTTGAACCTCCACCACTATAATAATTTACTTCTATTAGATATAGATTATTATCAGTTTTAATTGCATAATCTATTCTTCTTTCCATTTTATCCATTTTTAACTCTATATTAAATTCTTCTTTTATTCTTTTACTTGTGGCCTGAGCTATGTATTTAAAGTTTTGCTTTTCACAAAATTCTTCTACAAATTTTTCACATATAGATTCCATAGTTTGACCACTTCTATTTTTTCTAGCATTAGTATCTAATCCAACTTCTACACCTTTGCAGTAATCTAATAAATTTGATACCTCTTTATTTACAAAGAATTTTTCTAATCCAGTTTCTTTAAAGAAATATAATATATCTCTTTCATCTTCTTTATTTAATATTCCTTTTTTAGTAAATAATTCAAACTTATTGCTACTTGTTAATGTTTCAAAATCATTAATTACAGCAGTTTCTTTTAACTTTACAGGTCTTAGCGCAACAAGAAGTAATAATGCCTTTTTAACATTAGCATTTGAATTTATTATAGATATTAATTTATCCTCTATTTCTTCTTCTGATATACCTAGTAAATCATTTAGCAAATCTAATTCCTTTTTTAAGCTTTCAGCATTCTTCATACACTTATCAAACTGTGTAAAATAATCCCATGTATATATACTTTCTATTAAATGATCTATTAAATAATCAAAAACTTCATCATTTGTTTCTAACTTTTTTATATTGTAATAATTTATTCTTTTCATAAAAATTCCCCCATAAACCTAACTTTCTTGAGTATATATCTCAGTATATAATAATATTCATATAAATAAAACAAAAAACTCTTAATATTTATAATTAAGAGGTTAATCTTTAATAAAAACAAATAAATATTCATGTGCTATAAGTAAAAAATTTCTTTCTACACTAATTTGTTTCCATTTATCTGTATTTCTGCAATTATGTTGTTCTTTAATTACTATTTCTTTTAATTTAAAACCTACATTGAGAAATATATTCATCGTATTAAATCCAATAGGCTCAATTAATCCTTTTTTTCTCTTATCTCCCATTAATATTGCGCAATATTTTCTATGTTTAAGAACTCTATAGGAACTCTTTGCTACCAATTCCATTTCACGATAAAACTCTTCTAATTGCAATAACGATATATCACATTTTATATTTTCACTATATTTAACAACATCTGAATATGGTGGGTGAGTACATATTAAGTCTATGCTCTCATCTTTTAATACTCTTAAATTCCTAGCATCTTGTTTCTTTATAAAAATATCGTTATTTTCTTTTATTCTTTGTTTACAAATATTTAATGCATTCTCATTAATATCTGATCCTATACATCTTCTATTAAGTCTTTTGGCCTCTATTAACGTTGTCCCACTTCCTACAAATTGATCTAATACCATATCTCCTTCTTTTGAATATCTTAATATAATATTTTTAGGAACATGAGGACTCCAATTCCCTGGATAATCTCCTTTATGATTTGACCAATTACCTCTATTAGGAAAACTCCATATAGTCGTATTCTCTACAGTATCTATAGTAATCACTCCTTTTTATATGGAGTATTGACTAATTTCAATATAATTAAAATTCAATTACTATATATTGTAAATTATTTCATATAATTTATACTATATCAATTCAAGTCTATTTGAGTTATAATACTATCCTATGCTCATTTCTCAAAAAATTAAGAGATAGACACAGAATGCACAAAAAATAACGCTAAAATCTTACTAAATCATATATGTAATAAGTATAAACAATAAAAATTCTGTGCCTATATACATAAGCACAGAAATAAAATTAATGAAAGTAAAGAAATTGATTATTTTACTTTCCTTCTCTAATACTTCACGCAATTACAAGGATGCTTACCACCAACATTATTAATGCCAACAGCCTTCACACTTGCACCTCTCAAAAACTTACAACTAGAACTCTTATGATAATAACTATTACCACTAGCTATGTATACCGTTCTACCACCTGAGTTAGAACTTCCACCAGAAGAACTACTCGAAGACGGCTTTTTATAAACAACTGGATTTGTCCAGCAGTTACATTCATACTTTCTCATACTTGATGTCAACGTAACAACATAAGTTCTCGCACCTTCCAAGTACTTGCAGTTTGATATGGCATGATAATAGCTATTTCCATTGGAAACATAAACACTTTTTCCTATATGTTTATTGGAACTACTATCGTTGTGACCTTGTCCATGACTAGAGCTACTTTGACTACTGCTTCCACCATTTGAATATGATCCAGTAGAAGAGTTAGAGCTTGCTATTTGACTCTCTTGTTTTTTAGCCTTAGCTTCTTTAAGTTCATGTTCCAGTTTTATTGCCTTTGCATAATACTCGTTAACTTCCTCTTTTGCTTTCTCTATATCATCTGCCAGGTCATCTGGATATTTTTCTTTATATTCATAAAAAGACTGTTCCAAATCTTCATATTTCACTCTTAAATCCAAATATTTAGATATTTCATCCTTATTATCACTATAGTATTTTGAACTTTCTTCATCTAATTCTTGGATTTTTTTATCTAAACCTTCATACTCTTTTAGCTTTTTTCTTGTAATAATAGAATTATTGGGGCTTAATACAAAAAGTCCAATTACTATAACTGCTATACCAGCTAAAATTGTTTTATTATTAATTTTTTCTGAAATTCTCAACTTTCTTCCCCCTATAAATTATCTAGCTGAGATGAATATTCTTCTATAAGATTTAAATAGTTATCTCTTTTACTTAAAAGCTTATTCAGTTCCTTATTTAAATCTGCATTACTGTTATATTTTTCCTTATATAATTTATACTCATTTTGAGTTTGCTCATATCTCATAGCTAAATCGCTATAATCCTCTTTATACTCTTCACTCATTTGAACAAAGTCTTCGTGATTTCTTTTCTTTTCATTATATTCAATTTGCTTCTTCTTATAATCATCTAAATCAGATGTTGAAACTGGTGTAAATATTATTCCTGCTATCCCAACTATTAAGACTGGGACTAATCTTAAATATTTTTTTATCATAATTCCTCCTAAGATTATAATTTATCGCTATACAAAATATATCATAAAAAAATAATTTTATATGTCGATTCATGTCGATGTAAGATTGGAAATTTCCCCCTAAAAAGTGCATAACAAAAATGTTACTCACTGCCCTATAAAAATCCCCATAAAAAACTGTAGTCCTAAGTTAAATTACTTAGACTACAGCCTTCTCATCATATATTAACATATTTATGATTTATACATATTAATCAGCAAACACAGTATTCTCCGTCTTCCACTGTAACATTTTTATATAAAGCCAAAATCCATATATGCCCAACGTAATAAAAGTCAGTATTAACCATTTAATATAGTGTAAAAATAAACTTCCTCCACTACCTATAAATTTAAGTCTTCTTCCTTCAATTACTGTGTGTTTAGCTTCCCATCTGTATTTTATACACATAGCCCAAGGTGTAGCTATTCCAAATGTAAAGAATGTTACCGCCCATGCTAATATATTGACTCCTATAAGTCCTAGAAGCCCTCCTTCAAATCTTGATTTCATGTTGTCTCTCCTATCATTCATATTCTAATTATGATAATTTATTTTATCATAGAAAAACAATTAACAAAGTGTTATTTTTTAACATTAAAAAAGAGAATCAAAAGATTCTCTTTCCCACATAGTTACATTTGCTCATAAGAGCCGTAAACTAATATTTCCTTATTCTCAATCATAACCTTCCCATTAGCAATAACAGTGTCTATATCCAAATTCTCATCTAACAATAATAAGTCTGCATCAGAACCTTCTGCCACGCATCCTTTTCTAGGGTAAACTTCCAACCCTTTTGCCACGTTAGAAGTTAAATAAACAAGAGCGTCTTCCACAGTAAAATCTAACTCATTTACCATTTGTTTAAACTCATTATGTAAGCTAGACACACTAGAAACACCCATCTTCACAAGATTTCCTGCTTCATCATATTTTGACCAGCTGCCATATCCATCAGAACTTATTGTTATATTTTCACTAGGTACATTTTCTTCTAAAGCTCTTTTTATACATCTTCCTGGTGTGAACTGCTCCTTTATACCACAAGTTAAATCAATCTTTCCTCCTGCTTTTGCATAATCAAAAGCTTCTTTTAACAACTCTTCTCTCCTATTAACATGAGTAGGTCTTATTGTCTTCATTGGTATTTCTGTTTCTTCTAAAATTTCTCTAACTGGTTGAAGGCCTTTTTTTCCATCTCCCATATGAAGTACTACTATACCTGGTTTTCCACTTAACATCCCTGCAACTCTAGCATCAGAAGCCACTCTTTGTAATTCTAAATTACTTACATTTGGTGCTCTATGGTCTGAAAGTGCCAATTTTACACCTATTATTTCATCTATAAAACATATATCTTTTTTTATAGAACCTGTAACTGTTACAGAAGGATACTCATAAGAACCTGTGTGAGCAAAAACTGTTATTCCTTCTTCCTTCAAAGCTTTTGCTTTTGAAACTAGGTTTTCCACACTTCTAGTAGTTCCATCTGTCCCCAAAAGTCCAACAACAGTTGTTATTCCAGCAGTAGTTAATTTGCTTAAAGTTATTTCTGGTGCTCTAGTTTTAAAACTTCCTTCACCACCTCCACCAGTTATATGAACATGTTGATCTATAAAACCTGGTGTAAGTTTTTTACCACTACCATCTATTCTCTTTATTTTTTCATTTTCAAAATTTATATTATCTTCTATTAAAGAGATTTTTCCACCACTTACAAAAACGTCTTTTTTTCCCTTATACTCTGGTGAATATACTTCCACATTTTTTATTAATATCATAAATCTTATACTCCTTATTTAAACAACATTATTATCGTCTTTAGTTTCATTTTTATCTAATTTAGCTATACCAAATCCTGTAATAGCAAATATAACTGCAAATACTATTCCTGAATAGTTAAGTATTGCCCATGGTAAATATTGTAGTGTATCTACTCCCAGCGTTGCTGTCATATATGCCCCTGCTGCTGACCATGGTATTAATGGAACTAAAACTGTTCCTGAATCTTCTAGAGTTCTAGATAAGTTTTTAGGATGTAAGTTTTTCTTAGGGTAAACATCTTTAAATAACTCCCCTGGTACAAGTATTGATAAATATGAACTTCCTGTTACGAATGCAACTGTGAAACATGATACGATTGTAGATATTATTATTCCTGCAGTTGATTTTACTTTTGACATTAATAAATCTAAAACCACATCTAACATACCTGAAACACTTACTATACCTGCAAATCCCATAGCACAGAATATAAGAACTGTAGTACTTGTTACTGATGCAACTCCACCTCTGTTTATAAGTTTAATTACTTCTTCTGTAGGAGTTCCTGTAAATCCAGTCATTGTTATATCAAATCCTGATATTAAAGATGTAAATCCATCTACTATATTAAATCCTTGAACTGCAGCTCCTAAAACTACAGTTAATAAACTTGTTCCTAGCATTGTAGGTATTGTAGGCCATTTTTTTACTGAGCCTAAAATTACTAATACAAATGGTAAAAGTAATACTATATTAAAGTTAAACATTGTGTCTAACTGGTCCATCATTAATTGAACTGATTCTGGTCTTACTAAATCACCTGACGCACTAAATCCGACAAATAAATATACAACCATTGCTAATAATGATGCTGGTACAGTTGTATAAAGCATGTGTTTTATATGTTCGTATAACTCACTGCCTGCTGCCATTGGTGCTAAGTTAGTTGTATCTGAAAGTGGTGACAATTTATCTCCAAAGAATGCCCCAGAAACTACAGCACCTGCTGTTGCTGGTAATGATATTCCTAATCCTCCTGCAATTCCCATCATTGCCACACCTATAGTACCTGCTGCACCCCACGATGTCCCTGTAACTATTGCAAGTATTGCTGATGATAAAAACGCTGTAACTAATATAAACTTAGGATTTATCATTTGAACACCATAGTATATAATCATTGGAACTGCTCCTGAGAACATTAATGCTCCTATTAATAATCCAACACTCCATAAAATTAATGTAGCTGGAAGTGCACTAGCTATTTTTTCTACTATAGCATTTTGCATATCATCCCATTTATATCCCAATTTAAGAGCAATTATTCCTGCTATAAATGCTGAACATATTATTATAGGCTCTGCTTTTATACCTAAAACTCCATAACCTAAAGCTAGAGCAACAACCATAAAAACTATTGGTGTTAATGATTGTGCCAAAGTAGGCTTTTTTCTTTGTACTTCTTTCATAATTAACTTCACCATCCCCATAAATATTTAAAATTTAGTTAAATTTCCTCATATAATGACTTATAAATCTTATTTAAAACAATAGTACACGGAAACTTAAATTTGTTATTTTAAATATTAAGCAATTACCATGCCAAAACTTAATTTTCCCACAAAAATATTTTTATACTTTAAAACATAAGGCATATAGAATTTTCTGAATTTTTATTTAAGGATAAACTCATTTTATTGCTTTAATATTAAACAAGCTTAATTTTTATCAAAAAAAGAAAAAGGGATAAATAAATAAATTTTCATCCCTTTTTAATCCCATTTATAACCATTTTTCATCCCTTTTATATGATTTCTAGCCCCTTTTCCAATATTTTCGTTCCTTTTAATCCCTTATGGATTTCTATATATCCTTCTTTTTTTAATTTGGCCATTATTGTTCTTATTTTTCCTTCTGTCAAATGAACATCTTCTTCTTTTGCCAACAGTGATAATGTTCTCCTACCAATCCCTTCGTATTTATAAATCTTCTTTAATACCCAAATTTCTGATTCATTTAGTGATTTATGATGTTCTTTTTCAATCAATAAATTAGATGATTTACAATTTTCAATTATATATTTAGGTAAATATGTAATATCTATTTTTATTCCACTTTCTTTTATAGTTGATACATACTCTACAACATTGACAAGTTCTCTTATATTTCCCGGCCAATTATAGCTAATCAACATTTCAATAGCTTCTTTCGTAAAAAATTCTTCTATATTTTCAACTTTTGTAATTTTAAATAAATAGTATTGTAGTAATAGCTTAATGTCTGTCTTTCTTTCTCTCAGTGGAATAGAATACATTGGCATAACATTTAATCTATAATATAAATCTTCTCTAAAATTCTTAAGCTTTACTTCTTGTAGCAGCTCTTTGTTTGTAGCTGCAATTACTCTAATATCAATAGGAATATTTTCTGTACTACCGACAGGTGTAATTTCCCTTTCTTGAAGCACTCTAAGTAATCTAGATTGTAAGTATAAAGATGCATCACCTATTTCATCTAAAAATATAGTACCTTTATGAGCTTTTTTAAATAACCCTTCTTTTCCACCTTTTCTCGCTCCTGTAAAAGCTCCATCTTCATACCCAAAAAGTTCACTTTCTATTAGGTTTTCTGGTATTGCAGCAAAATTTATGGCTACAAAAGGATAATCTTTTCTTTCAGACTCATTGTGTATAGCTTGAGCTAATACCTCTTTCCCTGTACCTGTTTCTCCTTGGATCAGTACAGTTGAGTTTGTTTTTGCTACTTTTTTAGCCAATTTAATATTTTTCACTATAGAACTGCAATTTCCTACCATGTCATCAAAAGTATACTTGGCTTGATTTTCTTTTATTTTTTCTCTTCTTCTTACTTCCTCATCAATTTTATGAATATGTTTCACTTCATTTAAAATAATCATATTACCTGTATAAATATTATTATCTTGTATCTTTTCTTTTGAAACTAAAATTTTCTTGTTATTTATATTGATAATATCATCCTTTAAATCAGGAAAAATTTCATAAATATCTTTTGATAATATGTTCTCTTTGTTTACGCATAGCAATCTTAATGATTCTTCATTTAGAACAATAACCTTGTTATTTATATTTGTATAAATAATTCCGTTCTTTTGATTATCTAACAAATTAGTAAGTAAGTCTTTTAATCTAGTTGATTCTTGAGACTTTTTGATATATTTTATAGATACATTTATCATATCTCTATAAAAATAAGAAGATACTATGCTTCCGTATTTATCCATACAATTTAATTTGATTAAGATCTCTATTAAAGTAGATACGTCTAAATGTCTTGATTTTATATCTATCACACTTGAGATTTCTTTTGGCACTAAGTGAGCTTCTCCAGGTGTTATTGCAATATCCGCTGTTTTATAAGACTCAATTCCTGGGTAATATTGATTGTATTTTATATGATTAAGCCCTTGGCTCCTTAACTGTGTAACTACTTCTTCACAGGAGCTTCTTGCATCATTTACTAAAAGTACTTCTGTACCTCTAGGAATATTTAGTATCTCATCAATATATTCGTGCTTTATTACTCTTTTTGATACTATGTAGTTTATATTTTCGTCAATAATACAATTACAAATATCCTTAACTTCCTCGCTAGAGAAAATTAATAAATCACATTCCAAGTATTTTTCTTTATAATTAATCAAATTTAAGCACTCTATATAAAACTCTTTTGCAAATATTGTTTCTAATTGTTGTTTTATGCTTTGTCCAGTATCTTCACTCATTGATATTATGGAAATTTTTTTCATAATGTCCCCCAAATTTTGTTGTAAGTTATTATTTATCTAAGTATATCATTTTTAACTTTTATGACAAATATGAAATTTTAAATAAAAAATTCGCTTCGCCTGAGCGACGTGTCGGCGAAACACTTCATATCGCCAACGGCTTCTCCCGTTGCTCAAGTAACAAAGTTGGAAATTATACGTTATCCACAGAACAGATAACAGATAATTTCCTTACAATTAAAAAGAGGTTATCTAAAACCTAGATAACTCCTTTATATATTTATTAAACTCTAACTATATAATTTTCTTTTCTTTCCTTAGCTTCAGGATACTCACAATCTCTATATCCCAAGATACAATGACCTATTCCCACATAGTCACCTTCAACTCCCCACTTCTTAAGCAATTCCTGACCTCTTTCACTTGCAAATACTTCCTTTGCTCTATGAACCCAACACGAATCAACTCCTACTGAATGAGCTGCATTCATAAGATTCCCCATAACAAGAGATCCATCTTCCACATATGTAGGTCTGCATCCTCTATCAGCAAGTACAACTACAACAGTTGGCGCTCCATAGAAAGGGTCTGAATCTGTTCCCATAACATCAGCATTCATCTTAGATAATTCTTTTATTGTTTCTTCATCTTGCACAACTACCATAATCGGAGATTGCATTCCCATTCCTGTTGGTGCATAAGATCCAGCTTCTAATATTAGGTTCAGCTGCTCATCACTTATTTGTTCTTTTTTATACTTTCTTATACTTCTTCTTTCTTTTAATGTTTTCAATGTTTCATTCATAATTTTTTCCCCTTTCATAATAAACTTCATTTTATAAATAATATTAGCTCATTAAATATATTTTTACATCAAAACTTTACCAAGCGGCCACATAACCATCACATCTTTTTTCTGTAGCGCAAACATAGGATCCAGATTCAGCATTTTTTAATATAATTTGACCTTTACCCATATTTGTAAAATCATCCATAACTGTAATCTCGTGACCCTTTTGTCTAAGGCCTTCTACAATTTCTTCATTTATATCACTTTCTACTTGAATTTCCTTACCTTTAATCCACTGCCAACGAGGTGCATCCAAAGCTTCTTGAGGATTCATATTAAAATCAATCAAGTTAGTAAGTACTTGTAGTTGACCCTGTGGTTGCATAAAAGCTCCCATAACTCCAAAAGCTCCCACTGCTTCATTATTTTTACACAAAAATCCTGGAATAATGGTATGATACGGCTTCTTAAAAGGCTTCACTACATTTACATGATTTTTATCTAAGCTAAAGTTATTTCCCCTATTATGAAGAACTATACCTGTACCTGGAACCACTAGCCCTGAACCAAATTCCGTATAATTACTTTGTATATATGACACCATATTTCCTTCTTTGTCACCACTACATAAATACACTGTTCCCGGTGAATATGGATCTCCACAAACAGGTTCAATTGCTTTTGAACTTATCAGTTTTCTTCTTTCCTTTGCATATTCTTCATTTAATAATGCTTCTACCTTAACTTTCATTTCCTTTATATCTGTTACATAGGACTTACTATCAGCAAAGGCAAGTTTTAAACTTTCTATGATTTTGTGATAATTGTCCAAGTTTTCTCTGTTATTATCCAAGTCAAAACCTTTCAATATATTAAGAGCCATAAGCACTGTTATTCCATGACCATTTGGTGGTATTTCAAAAACATTATATCCTTTATATTCTGTACTAATTGGTTCCACCCACTGAGGATAAAACTTCTCTAAATCGCTTTTTCTAATAAAACCATTATATTTTCTAGAGAACTCATCTATTTTGTCAGCCAAGCTTCCTCTATAGAAACTTTCACTATTGGTTCTTCCTATTTCTTCAAGAGTTGCTGCCATTTCTTCACACTTAAAAATCTCTCCAGCCCTTGGCGCTCTTCCTTTTTTTCCAAAGGTGTCAAACCAGTACTTATACTCTTCTCCCACTAAGTTCTCTTCGTACTCATCATAAGCTGTCTGCCATAATTTAGATACGGTTTTTCCCACAGCATATCCATCTCTTGCATAATTTATGGCAGGTTTTAAACATTCCAGCAAGCTTAACTTGCCATATTTTCTATTAAGCTCTGCCCATGCAGCAGGTATTCCTGGAACTGTTACAGCTCCAAATCCATACTTAGGCATGGCAGTCATCCCTTCATATTCTTTCAGTTTCATTCTCTCTGGCGCAAATCCACTGGAGTTTAACCCATAAAGCTTCTTCTCCTTCTCAATCCACACCAATGCATAAGCATCTCCACCTATTCCACATCCTGTTGGCTCAACTACTGTAAGGCAAGCTGCTGTTGCTATGGCTGCATCTACTGAATTTCCACCTTTTTTCAAAATATCTAAACCTGCCCCAGCTGCAATTGGTGTTGATGTTGCCACTGCTCCATTTTTTCCATAAACAACATTTCTTATGGAATTGTATTTATTCTTACTTGAAGTAAAGTTCATATCCTTCCTCCCCCAGATATAATATTTTCACTTTAACTATAAAATCTCTATTATTAACTAAAAAATCTTTCTTATCTTAATTCCATTAACTGAAGTATTTATTCTCCTAATTACATATATAGTATATTTTATATCATCTGACAATCAAACTATCCGAATCTATACTTAAATTCATAGTTGACAATCTTTTGTAATCAACTATAATGAAGTTGAAAGTAAATAATTGCTAGGGGTGCCTTAATTGGCTGAGAGGTTTTACCGACCCTTGTACCTGATCTGGATAATACCAGCGTAGGAAAGCTTCATCCACTTTATTTCCCATAAAAATTCTAGGGTTTTAAATTCGATTATGCATGCTATACCTACGGGTATAGCATTTTTTATTTACATTTATAAAATAAAAAATATCAATGAGTATATAATACGTAAAAAGTATATTTTGAGCAAGGTCGTTGCCTGAAATTTCATAGCGCCCACACAGTGGCTTAAAGTGGTAACGAAGGCATCTCGTTTGAGTAACGGATTTATCCGAAGTGGTAACGATGATATATCGTTGACGATATGCTTCTCAATTTTGGCGATATGAAGTGTTTCGCCGACACGTCGCTCAGGCGAAGCGAATTTTATATTTAGGGTATTTAAATAAAAAGGAGAGATAATAATGGTTATAGCAGACGTGGCAGTAATGCCTCTTAGACCTTATACAGGTGAAGATGAAATGTACAAAGTAGTAGATGCTTGCATAGAAAAAGTAAAAGAAAGTGGACTTAAGTACGAAATTGGTGCTATGAGTACTACATTTGAAGGGGAATTTGAAGAAGTATTTGATTTAATAAAAGTAATGCACAAAATACCTTTTCAACTAGGATGCGAAAGAGTAATAACAGTTGCTAGGGTTGACGAAAAAGCTGGAGGCTTAACAATTGAAGACAAACTTAGAAATCACAGATAAAATTAAAAATTATATTTATCCACTTGTAACATTTATAAGTATTATTTTAATATGGCAGTTTATTGTTGTAAGCAACCATATCCCCAAATATATAATGCCTGCACCAAGTGAGATAATAAAGGTTTTTAGCTCAGACTTTGCCAATTTACAAATGCACTCTTTAATCACTTTAAAAGAGTCTGTTTTAGGATTTGTATTTTCCATATTGTTAGCATTATTAATAGGAACTATTATGGACTTTGTTCCATTTATAAAAAAATGTTTCTATCCCATAATGTTAGTATCTCAAATGATACCAACAATAACCATAGCTCCACTACTTATAATATGGTTTGGATTTGATTCACTACCAAAAATAATCATGGTAATGACTACTTGTTTCTTCCCCATATTAATAAATTTTGTGGATGGCATGGAAAACATAGATAAAGACTATATAAATTTATTCAAAACTATGGAGTCTAGTAAATTAAGCACTTTTATCCATCTAAAACTTCCCATGTCTTTGGAAAGTTTATTTACAGGATTAAAAATTTCTGCCACTTACGCATTTGTTGCAGCAACTGTTGCTGAATGGTTAGGTGGAAGCGTTGGACTTGGTGTTTATATGGTAAGAGCGAAAAGTTCTTATGCCCTAGATAAGGTATTTGCATCAACAATATTAGTAATAATATTTAGTTTAATATTTGTAATGATTATAAATATTTTAAAGAAAATAATATTAAAACATAAGTACAAAGGAGAGTAAGATGAAATTAAAAAAAAGCATATCATTAATGACATCAGCACTACTTACTATAGGTTTAGTGACTGGTTGCTCAAACAAAGGTACTGAAAAACAAGAAGGAAGTTCAGATTTAGAAAAAGTTACTGTCGTTCTAGATTGGACTCCAAATACTAACCATACAGGATTATACGTTGCCCTTGATAAAGGATACTATAAAGAACAAGGTTTAGATGTTGAAATAATTCAACCAGCTGATGGTAGTGCTACTACTATAGTTGCTACTGGTAAGGCTGATTTCGGTGTAAGTTATCAAGAAGATGTTACTTACGCGAAAACTAGTGAAGATCCACTTCCAATAAAAGCTATAGCAACAATTATCCAACATAATACTTCTGGGTTTGCTTCTCCAGCAAGTAAAAATATAAAAACTGTAAAAGATTTTGAAAACAAAACTTATGGTGGATGGGGATCAGAATCAGAAAAAGCCACTTTAAATGCAATTATGACTAACAACAATGCTGATTTTAGCAAAATTAAAATAGTAGATATAGGAGAAGATGACTTCTTCACAGCTACTAAAGGTGACATAGATATAGCCAATATTTTCGAAGGTTGGACAGGTGTGGAAGCAAAACTTCGTGGCGAAGATATTAACTTTATAGCTACTAAAGATTTAGACAAGAGATTAGACTACTACACTCCTCTTTTAGTAACTAACGATAAAATAATAAATGATAATCCAGAGCTTGCTAAAAAGTTTTTAGCTGCAACAAGCAAAGGATATGAAGATTGTGTTAAAAATCCTGAAGAAAGTGCAAAAATATTATTAAAGCACGCTCCTGAAATAAACGAAGACTTGGCTATTGAAAGTCAAAAATATTTAGCAAGCAAATATATAGATGATGCTTCTAAATGGGGCGAAATGAAGGATAGTGTTTGGGATAACTACACTGATTTCATGAAAGAATATAAATTAATAAACAAGGATATGAAAGCAAGTGATGCATATACAAATGAATTCTTACCAAACTAATAATAAGAAGATTGTTATTAGTAATTTATCAAAAAAATACAAAGACAAACTTATTTTAAAAGATATTGATTTGCATGTTTATGAGGATGAAATAGTTTCCATCATAGGTCCTAGTGGTTGTGGTAAAAGTACTATTTTCAACATACTTTCCAACTTAACTACATGTGACTCTGGTGAGGTAGATATTAACGGTCGTTTCAGTTATATGTACCAAAAAGACCTTCTTCTTCCTTACAAAAATATAATAGACAATGTTTCTTTACCTTTAGTTTTAAAAGGTGAAAAAAAGAAAAAAAGTCGCGAAATAGTTAAGCCTTACTTTTCTACTTTTGGTCTGGAAGGCTACGAAAATAAATATCCAAATGAGCTTTCTGGTGGTATGAGACAAAGAGTTAACTTTATGAGAACTTTTGTTAATTCCAGCGATATTATGCTCCTTGATGAACCTTTTGGCGCACTGGATTCTATCACGAGGTCTTCCATGCAAAACTGGCTACTAGATATAAAAAAAGAAATTAAATCTACCATATTGCTTATTACTCATGATATTGATGAAGCAATACTTTTATCAGATAGAATTTATATTTTATCAAATAAACCTGCTGTAATTACTAAGGAAATATTTGTAGACAATAGAGTCTATAATAAAGATAACTTGGAAAATGTGGCAAAACTTAAGAAAGAAATCTTAGGTTATTTATAAATGTATATAGATTTTCACAGTCATATAGATTTCTACAAAGACCATGAATTACAAAAGGTTTATGATGATATAAATGAAAATAATATAAAAGTAATATCCTGTGCTATGGATGAAGAAAGTTATAAGAAGAATTTTGAGTTTTCCAAGTCATGTTCTAATATTATACCTACTTTTGGTATACATCCTTGGAAAATTACTGATAAAGTTCCCAACTTGGATATTTATGATGATTATATAAAAAGTAGCAAAATCATAGGCGAAGTTGGTCTAGATTTTCACTGGGTAGAAGATAAATCAACCTTTGAACCTCAGATTGAAGTTTTTAAACACTTTGTAAAAAAAGCTAAAACTTATGATAAATTTTTAAATATCCATACTAAAGGCGCAGAAAAATTAGTTTATGATATTTTAAATAAAGAAAATATGCTAGAAAAATCTATAATCCACTGGTATAGCGGTGATTTTCATACTTTAAATAAATTTATAGATAGTAATTCTTATTTTACTTTAAGTGTGGATATAAATACTTCACAAAAAAGCAAAGAAATTGCCAAACTAGTTCCTCTAGATCATATTCTAGCAGAAACAGACGGTCCTACTGCTTTAGAATGGGTTAACGGTGCTTATGGCATGCCTAGTGAGATTATTAATGTGTATAACGGCATGTGTAGTGCAAAAGATATTCAACTTGATGAATTAAAATATAATATAACTAAAACTTATAACAGTATACTCAGCAAATAATACGAATTAAAATAGCAACTATCTTAGATATTAAATATCTGAAATAGTTGCTATTTTTAACTTCTATTTTTCAAATTATTATACTAATATATAAAAAAGAGCAAGGAATTTACCTTACTCTTCATTTTCTATTTTAATATTTGTAATGTTATTGTTCTAACTCCCCAGTTTCTGCAAGCAGATTCTGAGTTCATATATATATCTACTTTATTTCCTTTTATTCCACCACCACAATCTTCTGCAGTGAAAACTTTATCTAATT
>OKWN01000461.1_pt1 | contig 18395 bp, 18 predicted proteins | sample 1607151 | NCBI WGS metagenome assembly OKWN01 (sample SAMN07501046, study PRJEB24779) | human gut metagenome | isolation source: stool | host: human infant | place: USA: Pittsburgh, PA | reverse complement strand
ATGCAAAAAATGCCACAGTAAGTGTTGGCGGAGGTATAAGTATTACTCCTTCAAAAACTGGTTTGAAATTTGAAACTAAAGAAAATAAAAAACTAATTGAGGAAGCTTTAAATAATAAAAAGTATGATACTATAGACTTAAAAGTAAGTGTTACAAAACCAAGAATATCGACTGAAGATGTATCCAGTATAAATACAACATTAGCATCATTTTCAACTACTTTTAATTCTGCTTTAGTAGAAAGGTCATATAATATAGGTCTTTCAGCTCAAAGAGTTAGTAATGTTATATTAAAGCCAGGTGAAACATTTTCGTATAACGAACACACAGGAATGAGACTTTTAAGCAATGGATACTTAAATGCTCCTGTTATAGTTGGTAACGATTATGAAGATGCACCAGGAGGTGGGGTATGTCAAACATCTACCACATTATTTAATGCAGCATTATTATCAGGATTACAAATAGATCAAGTAAGAAATCATTCTAAGACTTCTCAATATGTTCCTAGAGGAAGAGATGCAATGGTTAATGATGGAGATAGTGATTTAAAATTCACTAATAATTTTGATCATGCAGTGTATATTCAATGTTATAGAAGTGGAAGTAGTGTTGTTGCAGCAATATATGGTGCATCACAAGATAGAGTTGGCGTAAATATAAGAGTTGATAATTTTACATACAATGGTCTACCAGGTGCAAAAACATATAGAACTATAACTAAAAATGGTAAGAGTAAAACATCTTACATTTATACAAGTGTTTATAGAAAATAATAAAAAGCTATTTTAATGTATTTGAATACATTAAAATAGCTTTTTTAATAGATAAAATGTTTAAAGATGCATAGCTAAAAATTTTCGAGAAATGTATTTACTAGAGATAGAAAAATATGTCACATATTGATATAATTCATATATAATATGAAAAAGGGAGGTGTATATATGAAATATATTTCCAAAAGATATGTAATATTAGAAGAGGATGAAGAAATTATTTTTGGTAAACTATATAAGGCTAGAGATTTACAAGATGATATTTTAGTTTTTATTCAACTAATAAGAGATGATAAATATATTAATGAAAAATTCTTACCTAATTTAATAGATGAATCAATGACTTTATCTCAGATTAATTCAAATAATATTGCTAAAATACTAGATTTGGGAACACATTATACAGAAAATGAAAGATGCTATTACATAGTAAATGAATACTTTGCTGGTATAGAGCTTAGAAAAGTAATTAAGGGGAATTACATGGATTTGAATAGTATAGTTAAAATTACTAGAAAAATTCTAAGAGCTTTAGATACATCATATAAGAATAAACTTTATCATGGATCTTTGACAGAGGATAATATTTTTGTAGATGAAAATTATAATGTTAAAATATATGATTATGGTATAACTCAGGCTAATAAAGGAATTAATATTAGAAAAGACAATAGCATAGGATTTTTATCTCCTCATCAAATTAATATTAATTACACAGATAAGGAAAGTGATTTTTTCACTTTAGGGGTGATCTTATTTGATTCAATATTCAAGAAAATGCCCTTTGGTATTGGTAAAAATGAGAAAGACATGTTAAAATTAATTGATAGAGGAATTGATTGGAATACTGTGGCTATTAATAATGAAAACATTGCTTTAGTAAATATAGTCAAAAAACTTATTAGAAGAACTGAAAAATATAATAGTGTGGAAGAAGTATTAATAGATTTAAGCAAGTTTATGTATGTTAAAGCTGATATTGAAGAAAATAGTATAAATATTATAGAAGAAGATACAGAAAAAAAACAGCACAATAAACCTAACAGTAAATTTCTTCAAAAAGCATTACTACTTATTTTAACATTGATAATTCTAGTCACAGTTATTACTCAATTTTAGTAGCATGAAAAATAATTATTTATCAGGAGAAAGAAATATGAAAGTAAACTGGAATTCGAAGTACAATACTATATCAGTATATACATTAATAGTAATATGTTGTAGTATAATTTTTTATTTTGTAGCATCTCAAATAGGATCTTTTAGTGAAAAGATTGGTATTGCCATTGGTATAATGTATCCTTTCATAATAGGGTTTGCCATTGCTTATTTACTTAATTTTATTTTGGATTTTTATGAAATAAGGGTATTGGGTAAAGCAAAGTGGTTTAGCAAATTAAGAAAAGTGCAAAAAAGAAGTATAGGATTATTATTAACATATTTAACAGCTATAGGTATAGGTTACTTATTTATACACTTTATAGTTCCTCAATTAATAGACAGTATAATGGGATTTGTTAATGATGTACCTCAATACGTAGATAATGTTACTAGATTATTTAATGATTTAATGAATGAAACAAATGTGAGCCCTGAATATGCTGCATTAATACAAGAGCAAATGGATAAATACATACAGTTTATTATGGATTTTGCAAAAGAGATAATTCCTATTGTAGGGAATATGTTAAAAGTAATTGCATCAAGTGTGTGGAATATAGTTCTTGGAATTATTATTTCTGTATATTTATTAATAGATAAAGAAAACTTCTTTGCTATAAATAGAAAAATTACTTGTGCATTATTCTCAACTAAAACTGCGAATAGAATATTTGAATTAACTTATAGAAGTAATGAAACTTTTGGTAAATTCTTAAGTGGTAAAATAATTGATTCAGCTATTATAGGAGTATTGTCTTTTGTAGTATTTTCTATATTCAAAATGCCATATACATTGCTAATTTCTGTAATAATAGGTGTGACAAATATAATTCCATTCTTTGGACCATTTATTGGAGCGATACCATCATTTATTATAATCTTATTTGTTTCTCCAACTAAGGCGTTAGTATTCCTTCTATTAGTATTTATAATACAACAAATAGACGGTAATATAATAGGACCAAAAATATTAGGAGACTCAATTGGAATATCAGCATTCTGGATATTATTTGCCATACTTGTGGCAGGCAAGTTCCTAGGAATAGTTGGAATGATAATAGGAGTACCTTTATTTGCTATTGTTTATTCAATTATTAAAGAAGAAGTTGAGTATAAACTAAAAATTAAAGAACTACCAACAGAAACCAAAGATTATATGGATAGAATGTAGCAAGAAGTTAATCAAGGGGAGATGTTTTTATGAAGAAAAAAGGGGTTTTTATTTTAACTCTGTTGATGTTGGTTTTAGTAACGGTAAATGTATTTGCGGATAATATAGATAGTGCATCTAATTACTTTGCTTTAGATGAAGATATAAATATTTCAAAAGAAGTTTTAGGTGATATTTATTCCGCAGGAAAATCACTTTCTGTGAAAGATAATGTAGACGGCGATGTTATAGCTCTTGGTGAGAAGATAGATATAACATCAGATGAGTTAAAGGGAAATATAAGATGTGGTGCACAAACTTTAAATATTAATAGTAAGAATGTAAAAAATATTACATCCTTTGGTCAAAATATCAATATAGGTGAGAAGACTACTGCAAAAGCTGTTTATATTTCAGCAGAAAATATTAATTTTAAAGGTAGTTGTAAAGGGTTTTATGCCACAGGAAATACAATAATAATTAATGGTAAAATCGATGGTGATGTTAATGTCACTTGTGATGAATTGATTATAGCTGATAATGGAGAGATTACAGGCAATATAAAAGTATATTCATCTAAAGAGCCAATTGTCAACTCAAATGTAACTATGGATGACATACAATATACTAAAATAGAAAATTCGACTAATGAAAATGAATTAAAAGCCTTAGTAGGTTTTGGAACTATTATATCCATTGTAGCATCATTAGTACTTGGAATAGTTTTATATTCCTTATTTAAAAAGTTCTTTATAAGTAGTGATGATTTATTAGTTAAACAGCCACTTCCAATAGTTTTTGGAGGAATGTCATCATTTATATTAGTGCCAATAGTTAGTTTATTATTATTCATTACTGTAATAGCATTGCCTCTTGGAATTTTATCGTTAATTATGTATTTCATAGTAGTTTACTTATCACCAGTAATTATGGGAATAGTACTTGGAAGACTTATGCTTAAGAAGAAAAATCCGTATTTACAACTTTTAGTGGGAATACTAATTGTAAGACTACTAAGCCTTTTACCAATGATTGGCGGTTTTGTATGGGTAGTAAGTGGAATGATTACACAAGGACTAATAGTGTATACATTTTATCAATCAATAAAATATAAAGAAAATAGAATAGAAGTAAACTAATGAAATATGGGTTATTTTATAACCCATATTTTTTTATAATTATATAGATGAGAAATAGCGCATAAAATTAAATTGATTTAAAAGTAATTTATAAGTTTTAGACAAATCAAGTAAAGATACAAAGGATTCTATGTAAAAACATATGGAAAAAGTAAATAAGTCTGAAATAGACAGTTTGATTTTGGCAGTTATAGGGTTGGGACAATCATTAAATATAAATATTGATGATTATGAAAAAGTGGTATCTTTTTTAGCCTAAGTATACAAAAAAATTTTATATAAAAATTTATATTAAGCATTTGACAAGTATTGGAAGATAATATATTATTATTGTTACAAGTTAACAAGTCAATAATCTGATGAAGCTTTACAGAAGAGTTGTCTTAGGACACACCGAAGGAGTCATACTCTCAGGTACTTACAAAGTGGGACTGTAAAGAATAGGAAACTCTGGAGAGACCCGTAAAGGGCGCCGAAGGGGCAAGGCTTAATTGCTCAATCTCTCAGGCAAAAGGACAGAGAATATATATAAAGCATATTTATGCTTTTCTTTGATATGTATGAAATCCTATACTAAATCATCTTTAAGATTTAGTATTTTTTAATTGTAAGGAATTTATATTTTATACATATTCGTAATTATTATATTTTTAGTAAACTGCATATAATTATTGTATGCAGAATGCAATCTATTCTTGTCTTTATTCATAAAGGATTATATGATTTTGTACTTAATTATTTAATTACAAAAGGAGTGTTTTTTATGGATTTTCTTAACTTATTAAACCAAGTGGACAGTTTTATATGGGGGCCACCATTATTAATTTTATTAGTAGGTACAGGTACTTACCTTACTATAAGACTGGGACTAATACAAATTGTAAAATTACCTAAGGCATTAAAATTAATTTTTAAAGCTGAAAATGATGGTAGTGGTGATATTTCAAGTTTTGGAGCATTATGTACAGCTCTTGCAGCAACAATAGGAACAGGTAATATAGTAGGGGTTGCCACAGCGATTAAAGCTGGGGGACCAGGAGCGTTATTTTGGATGTGGCTTGCAGCATTTTTTGGAATGGCGACTAAATACTCAGAAGGTTTACTTGCTATAAAATTTAGAACTAAGGATGAAAATGGTCAAGTATCTGGTGGACCAATGTACTACATAGTAAATGGTATGGGTGAAAAATGGAGACCTTTAGCATCGTTCTTTGCTATAAGTGGTATATTAGTGGCACTTTTAGGAATAGGTACTTTTTCACAAGTTAATTCAATTACAGATGCAGTGCAAGGTTCTTTCAATATAGATCCAAAAGTAACAGGTATAATATTAGCTATTTGCGTTGCTCTAGTAGTATTTGGAGGTCTTCAAAGTATATCGAATGTTGCAACAAAGATAGTTCCTTTTATGACAGTAGTATATATATTAATATGTTTTACCATTTTAGGAAAATCTTATGAATTAATACCAGAAACTTTTATTTTAATATTTAAAAGTGCTTTTACAGGTCAGGCTGCAGCAGGAGGGTTTATGGGGGCAACAGTATCTATGGCTATTAGAAATGGTATAGCTCGTGGTGTATTTTCAAATGAGTCAGGTCTTGGTAGTGCTCCAATTGCAGCAGCTGCAGCAAAAACTAATTGGCCAGCAGAACAAGGGCTTATATCAATGACAGGTACTTTTATAGATAGTATAATAATTTGTACATTAACAGGAATGTCTTTAATAATTTCAGGTGTGTGGCAAAGTGATTTAAATGGAGCTATAATGACTCAATCGGCTTTTGCATCAGTGCTTCCTAATTTAGGACCAATATTTTTAACAATAAGTTTAAGTCTATTTGCATTTACAACCATTCTTGGGTGGAGTTATTACGGAGAAAGATGTTTTGAATTTTTATTTGGTGTTAAAAAGATAAATTTATTTAGAACTTTATTTGTGCTTATGGTATTACTTGGTGCATTTTTAAAACTGGAAATGGTATGGATTATAGCTGATATAGTAAATGGTCTTATGGCTTTACCAAATTTAATCGCATTACTTGCTCTATCTCCAGTGATTATATCAGAAACTAAATTATACTTAGAATATTTAGATAGAAAAACTAAATTAGATAGTGAAAAAATAGGTTAATATAGTAGATTTTATTGAAAAAGTAAAAACTTTTTTAAAAAATTTTTATATTTTTACAAAAAAGGGACCCAAAATAGAACTTAACTTTTGTATATATAGTATAAAAAATAAAAAAGGAGAGATTTCAATGAAATTAAAAAAAATGGTAGCAATAGGATTAGGTGTAGTGCTTACATCATCAACAGTATTATCACAAGTGGGAGCAGTTGATGCAGCTTCAAAACTTATAGGAAGTACAAAAGCAAAGGAAATAATGTTAAAGAAGGTTCCGGGAGCAAAGATAGTTAAATTTAGATTAGATAATGACAGAACTCCAGAATATGAAGGAGAACTAACAAAAGGAAGTTATAAATATGAAATAGATGTAAATGCTAAAACAGGAAAAATAACTGACTATGAAAAAGAAAAAATAAAAACTTCTTCTTCAAAATACATAGGAGAAACTAAAGCAAAAGAAATAATGTTAAAGAAAGTTCCAGGGGCAAAAATAGTTAAATTTAAACTAGATAAAGATGATACTCCAGAATATGAGGGAGAACTAACAAAAGGAAGTTATAAGTATGAAATATCAGTAAATGCTAAAAGTGGAAAGATCACTGATTATGAAAAAGAAAAAATAAAAACTTCTTCTAAAAAATTAATAGGGGAAGCAAAAGCAAAAGAAATAATGTTAAAGAAAGTTCCAGGAGCAAAAATAGTTAAATTTGAATTATATAATGACAAAACACCAGAATATGAAGGTGAGCTAAGAAAAGGCAAATATGAATATGAAATATCAGTAAATGCTATAACAGGTAAAATAACAGATTTTGAAAAAGATAATGATTAATAAAAAGTAAAAAATAACAAAACAATGATTAGTGGTAAAGTATAATAAAAGAATATAAAGTGTAAATAATGTCAATATAAAAACCTTAGGATGGAGTTAAATTCAGTCTAAGGTTTTTTACTATGTATTGATAAAAATAAATACTTTAAATATAAAAAGTAATAGTTTTAAAAGAAGCATATAAGGTAAAATATATAATATAGATAATTACAAAAATAAAAAAGGAATAAAAATATGAAAAAAGAGAGAAGACGTATAATTATTGACTTTGAAGTATTGTCCAAAGGCGGTTTTTGGATGTGCTGCATGAAGGATTATAAAACACAAAAAGAACATATTATAATTAATAATAGAGAAGAATTTCTTAGGGTTTTTAATAAAAATAAAGATTCTGTTTGGGTTGGATACAATATAAAAGGATATGATCAATGGATAATGAAAGCAATAATTGCTGGAGTAGACCCTTGTATAATATCAGATAAATTAATTGAACAAAATATTTCGCCATATCAAGTAGATAGGAGTTTGAATAGAATTCCTATATATATTTTTGAATTAAATGATAGCTATAGAAGTTTAAAAGAATTAGAATTATTCATGGGAGAAGATATAAGAGAAAGTACAGTTCCATTTGATTTAAATAGATACCCAACAAAAGAAGAAATTGAAGAGCTAACTACCTATTGTCTTCATGATGTAAGAATGACTTTTAAAGTATTTAAAGAAGTCTACTACAAATATGAGGCTCAATTGGGGTTAATAGAATACTTTAACCTGGATGAAAGTATGATTAATAAAACAGAAGCACAACTAAGTGCATATATTCTTGGAGCGAAAAAGCCTAATTATGCTAGAGAAGATGTAGCAGACTTTGAAATAGTAAATACCATAGAACTTAGTAAGTACAATAATATAAAACAGTGGTATGAAGATTATAATAATAGAGATTTTAAAAAGTATCTAAGAGCGAACGTATATGGAGTTGACACAGATTTTGGTTGGGGAGGTCTTCATTCTGCAAGGAAAAAATACCAAGGTGAAGATTTTATTGTGAACTCAGATGTTAGTTCATTTTATCCATCAATTATGATAGAATATGGGCTTCTTAGTAGAAATATACAAAACCCAACTAAATTTAAAGAAATAAGAGATACAAGATTTAAATTTAAAAAAGAAAAAAATCCTATAGAAAAATCACTTAAACTTGTATTGAATTCTACTTATGGAGCTTGTTTAGATGCAAATAATGATTTGTATGATCAAAGACAAGGTATAGGTATTTGTGTAAATGGACAGTTGTTACTTCTTGATTTAATAGAAAAAGTTGAGTTAGAATTTGGTGATAGAGCAGAGTTTATACAAGGAAATACAGATGGTGTAATGTTTAAATTTAAATCTAAAGAAGATGTAGATAAATATTTAGAAATATGCAAAGAGTGGAGTCAAAGAACAAGAATGAACTTAGATCATGACTTTGTTAAAAAGATAATTCAAAAAGATGTAAATAATTATATCTATGTTAAAGAAGAAGGAAGTATAAAAAGCAAGGGTGCATATGTTAAAAAATTAAGTTTAATAGATAATGATTTACCTATTGTAAATAAAGCTATTAAGGAGAAACTTATTAACGATATAGAAATTGAAGATACTATAAATAATTGTAATGATTTAATGGATTTCCAAAAATGTGTCAAAATCACAGGTAAATACAGTCATGCCGTTTATGGTAGCGAAAATATAAACCTAAAGGTATTTAGAGTATTTGCTAGTAAATCTAGTAGTGACAATGCCATAATGAAGATGAAAAGTGATGGAAAATTAGAAAAAATAAGTTATACACCAGATAGAGTTTTTATTGATAATAGTAAGGTGATTGGTAAAGATGTTTTAGATAAACTAGACAAGTCTTGGTATATTAAATTAGCCAAGGATAGATTGGAAAGTTTTATTCCAGAAAATTCATTTACTTTATTTGATTATTTTAATATGATTTAAAAGTATAAAAGAGCCGTATAAAATACGGCTCTTTTATTTGGGCTAGCGTCATACTTATACTAGATGTATAAGTTCCCACTTATGAATATAATTATAAGTTATACATCTATAAAAGTAAATGGAAATATTTGCAAAAAGAACCGTAATACTAAATTGAAATAAGATTGCAAATTATATTTTACTTTGGAATATGATTTAAAATAAAAGAAGACACATCTTGGACAGGTATATTTAGAACTGTGGCAAACTCCTCGTCTATTAATTTCTCAGCAGCTTTTTTAAAATCTTCATCCGTTTTGGATAATTTTTTTCCAATAGATAATTTCTCTTGTTCATTAATAGTAATACTCTTTACTACTTGAGCTAATTCTTCACACACACTATTTTTTATTACTGACTTGAAGTGCTCACTTCTTTGCCTATCGTTATCTATTTTAAGTACCTCTATGTTAGGAATACTTTTAATAATAGACATTACTTCTTTTTCTGATAAAAGATGCCTCATAAATACTTTTTTGTTATCTGTAGGAACCTTAATGATAGTATTTTTATCAGAATACACTGGTTGTATTACATAATAGGATTTACGACCTATGTAGATATTTTCTTCTTCAATAATATCTACAACTTTACAAACACTCATTGCTCCATAAATTATATAATCATTTTTGTTGAACATGTAAGAATCACCCCTTATAAAAAATTTACTTTGACAATTGGGATTAACTTATCAAAATTTTACACTATACTTATATTCTATCATACTTTGCATAGTGTATGTAAGTTTTATAAAATACATAAGAAATAAACCTATGGCTAGCTAGCTATAGGTTTATTTTTGGAGAACTCAATAATTAACAATTTTCAAAAGTAGTAGTATCTAAATTAGTATATATAAGTCCACTACTTACCCCAAAGAAATTAACACTAGAGTCGGCAAAAGAAGGTTCGCCATCTAAGTTAAAATTTGTACAAGAGTAAGCTATTTCTTCGTATCCTTTTTCAGTTAAAGCTAAATTATTAGAAGTTGAATTATTATTCATATTTAACACCCACCTTTAATTTGTTTTATTTTTATAATATATATTGTATGAGTAGGACGAGTTTAAGTCAATTAAAATATTGAAAATTCTGAAAATTTTTAATATTCAAAAAATGTTCTTGATACATTATAAAAAATAAAATTATGAGTTTTGAGGTTAATATTATTTATTTTTTGCTAATAAAGCAGCCTTAAAGTACCTGCACATCGTCCACCTTAAGTACAATCTATATTCATTGATGGAGATGATCACATGATTACTTTCTTTTAAGAACTCTTTAATAAAATAATTTAAAGAGTATACGACACTTGGTGTGAAGATTATATTTTTTGAATTAAAAAAATTAAAAAGCTTGCATATAATCTCAATACTAAGGCTTGTAAATTGTAAGCACATTTATAATTACACGTATTTATCTTAAAAGCACTATTTTCTATAAAGCTCCCTATAGATTTGCTAAGTTTAGGAGATTTTGGTAAGGAAGTACTATCGTTAGAAACATATATGGAATTAGTAAGTGTTATCTCCTTTCAATTAAATATATTAATTATATAGGTTTCATTTAAAATAGCATTACTTGGGAAGAACTAAATCAACGTAATTAATTATGAATATAAAAATTATATTAATAAAAACTAATAATAGATATTACTGATAGGAGGCAAAAATGAATTGTAAGTGGGTTTCTAATGAAGATAGAAATTTAACATGCAGTAGACATGCTGATTCATCTGGTTACTGTCTTTTTCACAAAGAAAATAAAAATAAAAGAGAAATAGCTTTGTTTGATGCATATATAAAAAAAGGTGAAATTAGCGATTTTACAGGATTTCGCTTTGAAGATGAATTTGATATTAATAAAATAATAAATTTTGAGTATGAAAAATTGAAATTTTGTGAAGCTACATTTAAAGATGAAGTAAACTTTAGTAATTTTATGTTTAAAAAATCAGTAGATTTTACAAACGCAAACTTTGAATCATACGTTAATTTTAAACAATCAACTTTTTTAGGAAATTGTATATTTAATAAAACTATTTTTAATTCAAAATATGTAAACGAAGAAGTATTTCAAAAATCAGATTTCAATGGTCAAAAGCTTATAGTAGAGAAATGTATAAATTTTCCACGGCTAGATGGAATAGTTTTTTCTCCATATACAAAATTTATCTTAAAAGATACCTATTATAATGAAGAAAACTCTATTTGTGGTAGAAATAATTATAAAATAGCAAGAATTCAGGCAAAAATAACAGAAGATAATGAGAATATTGGTTATTATTATTATAATGAAAGAAATTATGCTAGTAATTTCTTGAAAAGCAAGAAATACAATGGATACAAGGATTATTTAGTTAATGATTTTTTTGATTTTTTATCAAAACATCTTATAGGTTATGGAGAAAGACCTATAAAATTGCTAATAATAAGTTTTTCTATAATAAGTATATTTGCTTTTGTTTATTTGTTTATAGGAATGAAAAGTCTTGAATATGGATTAATAAAAGTAAATTTGTTAAAAAATACATATTCGCTTTATGAACTTATTACTTTTTATGGGGAAGCTTGGTATTTTTCAATGGTAACATTTAGTACCGTTGGATATGGAGATATTATTGCCTTTGGATTTTTAGGCAAAATGCTAGTTTGTATAGAGGTTTTTTTAGGAATAACAATACATGCTACATGGACATCTGTATTGTTTTCAAGATTGATAAAGTAATCCTAGAAAATAATTCAAGATTATTACTCACTTAAAGGGGAAAAATAATTTAGACTAAAGTTACCAAGAAGGTGAGAATTTTGAAAAAAGGAGCACAAGTATTACTGATTTTACTAATCATTATAAGTATTATTACTCCTAGTATTTCTTATGGTGAAAATACAAATGTAGACAAGTTTTCTAAGTCATCCATATTAATTGATCAAGACACTGCTAGAGTTTTATATGCAAAAAATCCTGACGAAAAAAGACCTTTAGCAAGCCTTAGCAAGATGATGACATTTTTAATTGCTATTGAAGCTATCAATAACAAAGAAGTAAGCCCTCAAGATATAATTGTTGTAGATAAAGATATAGCAAAAGTAAGAGGATCTTCTTACAAGTTAAAAGAAGGCGAAAAAATACCTTTAATAGAGCTTATGAAGGGGTTAATGATAGTGTCAGGAAATGATGCAGCAGTAGCAATATCAAAACATATTGGAAAAAGTGAAGAAAACTTTGTGAAGAGAATGAATAAAAGAGCAAAAGAAATAGGAATGACAAATACATCATTTGTAAACTGTAATGGTCTTCCTATATATAGTTTGGCTGATCCGAAAAAGCCACCAAAAGAAAATATCTCAACCGCTAGAGATATTGCTAAATTAGGTAAGTTTATGATGGACAATTATGAAAAAGAAGTGACAGCTATAACTGATATGCAAACTTATACTTATTCTCAAAGAGATTTTTGTAAAAATAATACAAATGGACTTCTTTCCATAATACCTGAGGTAGATGGAATAAAAACAGGATACACAGGTAATGCAGGGTATTGTTTAGCCTTTTCTATGAAAATCAATGAAGATACTAAAAATATAGAAAATAGATTGATAGGGGTATCTCTTGGTGCAAATCATAAAAATAAAAGGATACAAGCTTGTCTTGCAATGCTTAAATATGGTAAGGAAAATTTTACCACACAAAAAGTTATGACTAAAGAAGACTTAATTGGTAAAAAATATTTGAAGGGATTAGATGAGTTAGAAATCACCTTAGAATGTGAAGACGATTTAATCATAGTGAAAAAAAATGATGAAAATATAAACACACAACTCACATTTAAGGAGATTAAATTACCTATTAAAAAAGGTGATGTATTAGGTGTAATAAAATACTATAATGATGATGGGGAAATTTTAGGGACGAATAAAATTATAAGTAAAGAAGATTTGTGTGATATTTCATTAAAAACAAGAATAAAAATTTTGTTTGCCGATTAATATCCCAAAATTAGTTAATAATTAAAATGTAAGGTTATATTAAATTATATTGAAATTTATTTTTCCCTATGTTATACTATCAGAGGTGAAAAAATAAAATATAAATATCACACACGGCCATGGGATCCTTAAAAGGTGCCACATGAGGGTTTTTTAGGGAGTTGATCATGCCGGAGGTACAAAACCAAGGAGGTACGAAATGTCAGTAATATCAATGAAACAATTATTAGAAGCTGGTGTTCATTTCGGACATCAAACAAGAAGATGGAATCCTAAAATGTCAAGATTCATCTTTACAGAAAGAAACGGAATCTATATAATAGATTTACAAAAAACAGTTAAAAAAGTTGAAGAAGCTTACAAATTCGTTAAAGAAGTAGCTGAAACTGGAAAACCAATCTTATTCGTAGGAACTAAGAAACAAGCTCAAGAAGCTATAAAAGAAGAAGCTGAAAGATGTGGAATGTTCTTCGTAAACGAAAGATGGTTAGGTGGAATGCTAACTAACCACCAAACAATTCAAACAAGAATTAAAAAATTAAGAGAATTAGAAAAAATGGAAGCTGAAGGTGTATTCAACGTTCTTCCTAAAAAAGAAGTTATAAAATTAAACGCTGAAAAAGAAAAACTTGAAAAATACTTAGGCGGAATAAAAGAGATGCCTGAATTACCAGGAGCTATATTTGTAGTTGACCCAAGAAAAGAAAATATAGCTATACAAGAAGCTCACAGATTAGGTATACCAGTAGTTGGTATAGTTGATACAAACTGTGATCCAGATGAATTAGATTTCCCAATACCAGGAAATGACGACGCTATAAGAGCGGTTAAATTAATAACTGGTGCAATGGCTACTGCTGTAATAGAAGGTAGACAAGGTGTTGAAGAAGAAGTTGTTGAGGAAGAAGCTCAAGAACAATAAAAAAAAATAAATGGTAAGGGGGGTCCCTTACCATTTAGAATATATAGGAGGAACAATAATGGCTAACATAACTGCACAAATGGTTAAAGAATTAAGAGAAACTACAGGAGCTGGAATGCTTGATTGTAAAAAAGCTTTACAAGAAGCTGAAGCTAACATGGAAAAAGCAATAGATATATTAAGAGAAAAAGGTTTAGCAAAAGCTGCTAAGAAAGCTGATAGAGTTGCTGCTGAAGGATTAGTTACTATAGAAGTAAATGCTGATCACACTGCTGCTGCAATAGTAGAAGTAAACTCAGAAACTGACTTCGTTGCTAAAAACGAAGATTTCAAAGTATTCGTTAAGGATGCTGCTGCAATGGCATTAGCTACTGAAAATACTGATATAGAAGCATTATTAGAAGAAAAACATGCTGAAGGAAAAGCATTAAGAGACGTTTTAAATGATAGAATAGCTAAAATAGGTGAAAAATTAGACTTCAGAAGATTTGAAAAATTAACTACTGAAGGTCAAATAGCTGGATACATACACGGAGCTGGAAAAATAGGTGTTTTAGTTGAATTATTAACTGAAGCTAGAGATGAAAGAGTATTAACTATGGGAAGAGATATAGCTATGCAAGTTGCTGCTATGAATCCTAAATATGTTTCAAGAGATGATGTTGATCAAAACTATATAGCTCATGAAACTGAAGTTTTAACTGCTCAAGCATTAAACGAAGGAAAACCTGCTAACATAGTAGAAAAAATGGTTAAAGGTAGATTAGAAAAAGAATTAAAAGAAGTTTGTTTATTAGAACAAGTATTCGTAAAAGATTCTGATTTAACTATAAAGAAATTAGTAGCTAATACTGCTAAAGAAGTTGGTTCAGACATACAAGTTGGTAGAGTTGTAAGATTCGAAGTTGGTGAAGGTATAGAAAAGAAAGAAGAAAACTTTGCTGAAGAAGTTGCTAAGCAACTTAAGTAATAGTTAACCAAAAGAGAACACTTATGTGTTCTCTTTTTTAAAAAATAAATAATAAAAATGATGTATATGAAATGCAGACGGGAGGATTTCTATGGATAAACCTAAGTACAAAAGAGTATTACTAAAACTAAGCGGAGAAGCACTAGCGGGTGATAAAGGTTTTGGAATAAACAATGATGTTGTGAATGAAATAGCAGTTGCTATTAAAAAAGTACAAGAAATTGGTGTTGAAGTTGCTGTTGTAGTAGGTGGAGGAAACTTCTGGAGAGGAAGAACTTCTGAAGGTATGGACAGAACAACAGCTGACTACATAGGAATGCTTGCTACAGTTATGAATGCTATGGCACTACAAGATGCCTTAGAAAACATAGGTGTACAAACTAGAGTACAAACTGCAATAGAAATGAAAGAAATTGCAGAACCATATATAAGAAGAAAAGCTGTAAGACATTTAGAAAAAGAGAGAGTTGTAATATTTGGTTCGGGAACTGGAAATCCATATTTCTCAACTGATACAGCAGCAGCTCTAAGAGCAGCAGAAATGGAATCTGAAATAATATTATTAGCTAAAAAAGTTGATGGAGTATATGATAAAGATCCAGTTTTACATGCTGATGCTAAAAAGTTTGATGAATTATCATATATAGAAGTACTACAAAAAGAATTAAAAGTTATGGACTCAACTGCAACGTCTTTATGTATGGATAATAGTATTCCAATAAAGGTATTTGAGTTAACAACAGAGAATATATTAAAAGCAGTGTACGGAGAAAATATAGGAACAATTGTACATTAATAAACTAATTAAACGAAGGAGGAGTAAAAATGAAAGAAGTACAAAACAAATTACAACAACAAATGGATAAAACAATAGAAGCTTTAAAATTTGAATTTTCAACAATAAGAGCTGGTAGAGCTAATGCACAAATGTTAGACAAAATAAGAGTAGATTATTATGGAACTCCAACTCCTATTAATCAAGTTGGGTCTATATCGGTACCAGAACCAAGAACTTTAATGATAAGTGCTTGGGACAAAAGTGCAATGAAAGAAATAGAAAAAGCTATAAGAAACTCAGATTTAGGTTTAAACCCTACTAATGATGGAGAAGTTATAAGAATAAACGTTCCAGCATTAACTGAAGAAAGAAGAAAAGAGCTTTGCAAACAAGCTAAAAAAGCTTCAGAAGAATTCAAAGTAAGAATAAGAAATGAAAGAAGAGACGCTAACGATAAACTTAAAAAGTTAGAAAAAGAAGGCGAAATAACTGAGGACGAATTAAAAAAAGCACAAGATAACGTGCAAAAAATGACTGATAAATATACTAAAGAGATAGACTCATTATTAGAAACTAAAGAAAAAGATATAATGGCGGTATAATAACTTTGAAAAAGTATTATGAGCTGTTAGGCCTTCCTTTAGATGAAGTTAAAGAATATTTTGATAACAGAAAAATAAAATATACTACAACAATTCTTCAAGGTAAGAAAGATCAGGATAAATTAATTTATCCAAGAGTAATCAAAATTACACAAAAAGAAAATAATGTAGAGTTATTTGTAACTTACTTTTCTGGCTCCTTAAAATAAGGAGTCAGAAATAATATTTGGAGTATGAATATGAAAAACAATTTGTTTTATGATATAGATTTAAATAGAGTTCCTAAGTCTATTGCCATAATAATGGATGGGAACGGAAGATGGGCTAAAAGTAAATTTCTACCAAGAACAGCTGGTCATAAGGCTGGTGTAGAAACTATAAGAACAGTACTTAGAGAATGTAAAAGGTTAAATGTTAAATATGTTACTTTATATGCATTTTCAACAGAAAACTGGAAAAGACCAAAGTTGGAAGTCGATACATTGATGGCTTTATTATCCACTTATTTAAAAAATGAAGTAGCTACACTACATAAGGAAAATGTTAAATTAACAGCCATAGGAGATATAGATAATTTACCTAGCCAATGTGTAATAGAATTAAATAAGGCGATAGAATTAACTAAGAATAATACAGGGTGTAATTTAAACCTAGCATTAAACTATGGTGGAAGGCTAGATATAAAAAATGCATTAGTTGATATTATAAAAGATGTTAAAGATGGTAAAATAAATTTAGATGAAATTGACGAAGATACTATAAGTAATCATTTAAGTACAAAATGTATTCCGAATCCAGATTTAGTAATAAGAACTAGTGGAGAAGAAAGACTTAGCAATTTCTTATTATGGGAAGTTGCTTATTCAGAATTTTACTTCACAGATGTTTATTGGCCAGATTTTGATGAAAAAGAACTTCAAAAAGCTATCTTTACATATCAGAATCGAGATAGAAGATTTGGTGGAATAAAATAAGGAGAATACTTATGAGAACAAGAGTTATAGCAGGATTATTATTAGTTCCATTATTTATCCTTATAATACTTGGAGGAACCCCTTTATATATAGGAGAAGCTATAATAATCTCAATTGCCTTGAATGAATTTTATAAGGCATTTGAACAAAAGGACATTAAGCCATTATATTATATAGGTTATATTTTTTCTATTTATTTACTGATTAAAAATTATCTTAAATTACCAATATCTTATACCTATACATTAATATTTATTTTATTCTTAATATCAATAATACCAATATTAAGGGTAAAAAGAAATATTATAGATATTGTGGTTACCTTCTTTGGAATTTTTTATGTAGCTGTATTAATAGACTTTATAGTATTAACTATGGATGATTTTTCAAGAGGAAATATCTACGTTTGGTTAATATTTATTATTGCATTTATGACAGATACATTTGCATACTTTACAGGATATTTATTTGGTAAACACAAATTAATTCCTAAAGTGAGTCCTAAAAAGACTGTAGAAGGAAGTGTTGGGGGCATACTTGGATCTACAATTATATGTGTAGTTTTTGGATATTTCTTTAAAATTGATTTAAAAGTAATAGTATTTTTAGGTTTCTTTGGAAGTATTGTTGCTCAATTTGGAGATTTATTTGCCTCATCAATAAAAAGATATGTAGGAATTAAAGACTATGGAAAATTAATACCAGGACATGGTGGAATACTAGATAGATTCGATAGTGTTATACTAGTTGCACCATTTGTGTATAGTGTAATTAACTTATTTATAAAATGATTTAGCTTCAGTTATACTGGAGCTTTTTTAATGAGAAAAAATCATAAATTTTATATTATTTCTTTAAATTAAAAATGTATTTGAAATTTTGATGAATATTGTAAATAATAAGAGTAATAATGATATAATACATAAGTAAAGACAAA
>OKWN01000449.1_pt1 | contig 18770 bp, 16 predicted proteins | sample 1607151 | NCBI WGS metagenome assembly OKWN01 (sample SAMN07501046, study PRJEB24779) | human gut metagenome | isolation source: stool | host: human infant | place: USA: Pittsburgh, PA | reverse complement strand
GTTTTAATGATGGTCCTAAATTTACAGAGTATTATTTTAATAATAAATATAAAAATTATAACACAATAGTAGTTGAAGAAGAGGCGAATATAGTCTCTTCTCTTCAATTAAATCAATATAAAATAAAATTGAATGATAAAGAATATAGTACATCTTATGTAGTAGGAGTCTCTACTTTACCAGAAGTTAGGGGTAGGGGGTATATGAAGCATATTATGGATTTTACTTTAAATGAGTTATATAAAAAAGATCAACTAGTATCCATATTAATGCCAATAGATTATAGATTATATAGAAAATATGGTTATGAGCATTGTTATGACCAAATAGAATATGAAATTAATATGGAAGATCTAAGAGGATTTAAATCTTTAGGAAGTTTAAAAAAAGCTAGCTTAAATCATATTAATGAAATGATAAATATAGAAGAATCTTTCTTAGAAAACTTAAATGGAATAGTAGTAAGGGATGAAAACTACTATAAAAATTTATTTAAAGAAGTAGAAAGTGAAGATGGGCATATTTATATTCATGAAAATGAGGGAAGTGATGGATATATAATATACTTCATAAATGGAGAAAGTATTTTTGTTAGAGAGTTATACTATAAAAATATAAATGCTCTTAAGGGAATGTTAAGATTTATATACAATCATAACACTCAGTGCAAAAAAGTAAATATAACATCACCTGTAGATGATAAAATAAGATTTATTTTATCAAATCCAAGAACTGTAACCATGAAATTAAAGCCTTTTATGATGGGCAGAATTATTAACTTTAAGAGTTTTTTAGAAAGCTTGAATATAGAAGGTAATAATCAATCGAGCTTAATTATTTCTCTTAAAGATGATTATATAAAGGAAAATAATAAGATATTTAAAATTACTTTAGAAAATAATCAATTAAGCGTTGAAGAAGGAAAATTTGATTATGATGTAGAGTTTAATATAAATACCATATCTCAATTGGCATTTTCATATATAAGCGCAAAAGAAGCTTATTTACTAAATAATTTAAAAGAAAATAAAGAGGCTATAGAGTTTTTAGATTTGATTTTTACTAAAAAAGAAAATTATATAAATGAATATATATAGAAGACAGCTAAAGGCTGTCTTTTTTGCATAATAAGTTTCATAAATATAAGAATTAAGTGTATTAGATATTTGGTAATTAAATTATATTTTGTATACAAAATATAAAACAACAGTTGAAAAAAATAGCAAAAAGGACTATTATTATAAATATTTAGAAAATTTTGAAAAAGGAGGGGCGATGTATGGCAGTTAAATATGCTAGAAGAATGGACTTATTTAAAAAATCGGAATTAGGGGAAATATTAAAACTTATTGAAAAGCCAGATATAATATCTTTTGCAGGAGGATTACCGGCGTCAGAGTTATTTCCTGTGGAGGAGATGAAGAAAGTAGCAGTTAAAGTTTTAGATGAAAATGGAGAAGAAGCTCTACAATATTCAGGATCTCAAGGATATCTACCTCTTAGAATTCATATAGCTAATAGAATGAATGCTAAAAGTAAAACTAATGTAAAAGCAGAGAATATACTTATAACTAGTGGATCACAGCAAGCTTTAGATTATGCTGGGAATATATTTTTAGATGAGGGAGATATAGTATTATGTGAAAGTCCATCATATTTGGGTGCTTTAAATGCTTTTAAAAATTATCAACCTAAAGTTATGGAAGTCTCTATGGATAAAGAAGGAATGATAATAGAAGAACTAGAAAAAATATTGAAAGAAAATGATAGAATAAAATTTATATATGTGATACCTGATTTTCAGAATCCAACAGGAATAACTTGGTCACTTGAAAGACGTAAAAAATTTATGGAAGTTATAAATAAATATGAAATGCCTGTTATAGAAGATAATCCTTATGGAGAACTAAGATATGAAGGTGAGTTTTTACCATCATTGAAATCATTTGATACAAAGGGGCTTGTAATATATTTAGGTACTTTTTCTAAAATATTTTGCCCAGGATATCGATTAGGATGGACTTGTGCATCACCAGAAATATTAAGAAAATTTATAACTTGTAAAGAAAACTCTGACTTACAAACATCTACTATAGGACAAAGAGAACTTAGTAAATACATAGATGATTATGACTTAGATGAACATGTGGAAAAAATAAAAGCTACATATAAAAAGCGTAGAGATTTAATGTTAAATTGTATGAAAGAAGAATTTCCGGAAGGAGTTAGTTTTACTCATCCTGATGGAGGATTATTTACATGGGTCAGATTACCTGAAACGTTAAATGCTCAAGAACTTATGGGAAAATGTGTAAAAAACAATGTGGCTTATGTTCCAGGTGGATTTTTCTTCCCAAGTGGAAATAAAGAAAATTACTTTAGGTTAAATTACTCTAGTTGTAAAGAGGATAAAATAGTCGAAGGAATAAAAAGATTAGGCAAAGTTTTAAATGAATCAGTGAGTGAAACTGCTGAGGTTTAATATAAAAGGCATACCTTCTTAAGTGAAGATATGTTTTTAATTGTAAGGAAATTATATAATATGTTTGAAAAAAAATAAGATGATGATAATAAAAATAAATAAAAAAGAATTATGGAGGTAAGATGAGAAGGCCGATATTAATATTATTTATATTTTTATTATTCATATCTTTTATTTATACAAATAATAAACCACTAGATAAAATTGAAGATAAAGAAAAAATAACTATTGAAGGCGTGGTAAGAGATAAAGTTGAAAAAGATAAATATGATCAATATAAAATTGAAAAATACCTAGTAAATGATTACAGTAGAAAACTAGACATAAAAATAGGTAAAATAGTTAAAATAAATGGAAGAATAAAAAGTTTAGACAAAATGAACTTTGATGATTTTAATTATGGTAGATATGTAAAAAGTATGGGATATAAAGGTGTTATAACTTCAAAATATTATAAAATAAAAGGAGATAGTAAATTCTATACTTTTATAGGAGATATAAAAACTTATTTAAGAGATACATTTAGATATTTATATAAAGATAAATCTGATTTTGTTAATTCATTAATTTTAGGGCAAAAGGAGTATTTGAGTAAGGATGAAAAGGAGATGTTTTCGAAAACGGGAACGAGTCATATTATAGCTATATCTGGACTTCATACAGGAATATTATGCACAATGATTGCCATAATTATAAATGGAATTAATAAATTTTACAAACTTATAATTTTGACTATTATAATGATCTTATACAGTGTAATAGTAGGGTTTTCACCATCCATAAGTAGATCTATAGTTTTTATTGTAATTATGTATTTGGCTATTTTTTTGGAGGAAAAGAGAGATGGAATATGTAGCCTATCTTTGATAGGTGCATTTTTGGTTGTAAATAATCCTTATATAATTTATAATACATCTTTTCAATTATCCTTTTTAGCCACATTATCTATTATATATTTTTATAAAATAATAAATAAGTATTTAAAAATAAGTGTTGTATCCATAAGTTTAAGTGCAAATATATTAACTTTGCCTATTGTATACTATGTGTTTAAAGGTATACCAGTACTATTTCTTCTAGGTAATGTAATTATTGTTCCTGTAATTGGTATAATAATGAATTTAAGTATAACTAGTGTGATTTTATTTAGATTTAGTATTTTAATATCAAAAATTTTAGCATATTTGAGCAAAAGTATTATTATTATGGTATATTATTTATTGGACAAACTCGCAGAGAACAAATTAGCATATATTGAAATGAAGAATCCTAAATTATTTTATGTAACTTTTTATTACATTTTAATTTTTTCGTATATGATATATAGAGAGTTAAAAATTATGAAGGAGCAAGAAAATGGATTACAAGGATATTATAAGGAATATTAAAAATAAAAACTTTGAAAATATATATCTTTTATATGGTAGGGAATATTACTTAATTGATAATGCTATAAAAAACTTTAAAGAAAGCCTAAATGAATCTATGATTGATTTCAACTTAGATGTAATAGATGGTAAAGAAATTTTTTTAGATCAATTGTTAAGTTCTATAGAAACTCTACCTTTTATGGATGATAAAAAAATTACCATAGTGAAGGATTTTGAATTGCTAAAAGGTAAAAGAAAGAATTTTTCTGAAGGTGATGAAAAATACTTTATTGATTACTTAGATAATATATCAGAAAGTACCGTTTTAGTTTTTGTCGTGTACGGTGAAGTGGACAAAAGAAAGAAGATAGTTAAAAAAATACAAGAAAAAGGTATTGTATTTAACTGTGATAAAATCTCTGATATGGACTTGTTTAAATGGACAAAAAGGAAGTTTGAAGCTTTTGGTGCCATAATAGAAAATGCACAAGTTATGTATTTTATAGAATCTCAAGGATACAGAGATAAAAATAGTGACAAGACCCTTTCGGATTTAGAAAATGAAATAATTAAAATTAGCTCTTTTGTAGGTAAAGAAAATAAAGTAAGTAATGAGATTATAGATAGGTTATCTCAAAAGAAAATAGAAAATGATATTTTTAAACTTATAGATTATATAGGAGAGAAGAATTCATCATCTGCCATAAAAATATTAAATGATATGATTGGCGAAGGTGAGTCAGTTCTTGGGATATTCGCTATGATAAGTAGACAATTTAAAATTGTTTTACAAGTTAGGCAGCTACAAATACAAGGTATATCTGTAAATGATATTTGTGAAAAATTAAGTTTAAGACAATTTGTAGTTAATAAAGCCTTAAAGCAAAGTCGTAATTTCTCGGATGATATAATAATAGACATGTTAAATTTTATCCTAGAAAATGATTTTAAAATTAAAAATGGATTAATAAAGGATACTTTGGCCATAGAAATTTTAGTGGGTAAGTATTGTCAGAGAAATATTAGTTAAAAGTCTTGGTTAAAATTCTAAGGCTTTTTTTATTGCGAGGATCTTATCAAGTTAGTTGGAGGCATTGAGATATTTCATTCATATAGTGCCAAAAATAAAGTAGACTTTTGAAGAATTGGGGAAGAGGTAATATTAAAATGAATATAATAAAAAACCCTTGATAAAATCAAGGGTTTAAATTTATAAAAATTAAACTGTTATTATGCGTTCATTGCGTTTAATTTTTGAGCTAATTTAGCAACTTTTCTAGCTGCAGCGTTTTTGTGTATAGTTCCTTTAGATGCTACTTGGTATATTCTCTTTTGAGCATATTGGAATCTAGCTGTAGCTTCTTCAACGTTACCTGCAGTAACAGCTTCATCGAATCTTCTTATAGCAGTTTTTAATTGAGATTTTCTAGCTTTGTTTAAAGCAGTTTTCTTATCGATAACTTTTATTCTCTTTTTAGCTGATTTTATGTTTGCCACGAAAAACACCTCCTCGTAAATATAATTATTCTCATCGTCAACATATTAGATTTTAACAGAAATAAATATAAAAATCAAGAGTTAATATTTATTAGTTAAATATAATTTGTTAACTGTTTTTTTAGTGCATGACTTACTTTATCACATATAAAAATATTTCACAATAATAGATTTATTTATTCATAAAAGTAATAAAAAATGATAAATAATGTTTAAAATGTTAGTACATGTCAATAATCAATAATATCATTTTATTGAATACTGGAGGAAACTATGATAAAAATTAGAACTGACCTAGCTCTAGAAGCAAGGGAGATAATAGAAGAAAGCAGTAATAGTAGTGAAATACCAGGAGTTAAAACAATAAATAAACAACTTGATGACTGCGTAGTTACAAAAGTCGAAGTATTAAATGAGCAAGGTTCTCAAATAATGAATAAAGGAATTGGAACATACGTAACATTAGAAAGTAAATTGATGAAATATGATGACGATGAATCAAGAGAACAAATAATAAGTTATTTAGCTAATGAACTTAAAGATATTTTTGGTTCAGAGGAACACAAGAAAACTTTAGTAATTGGACTTGGAAACTGGAATATAACATCAGACGCACTAGGCCCAAAATCAGTATCAAAAACTCTTGTAACTCGTCATATATTTAAAAACTATAATAAGGATTACGATGATGATTTTACAGAAGTTGCAGCTTTAAGTCCAGGTGTTATGGGCATTACTGGAATAGAAACTAGCGAAACTGTAAAGGCAATAGTAGATACTATTAAGCCAGACAGAGTAGTTGCCATAGATGCACTTGCTTCAAGAAAGATGGATAGGGTAAATTCTACCATACAAATATCAACAGCTGGGATAGCCCCAGGTGGAGGAGTAGGTAATAAAAGAAAGGCTCTAAATAAAGAATATTTGGGAGTGGATGTTATAGCTATAGGTGTACCGACAGTAGTTGATGCAGCGACTTTAACAAGTGATGTATTAGATATGGCTATAAAAAATTTGATGGAGCAATCTAATCAAGGTGAAGTATTTTATAAAATGCTTCAAAAATTACAGGAAGAAGAAAAATATCAACTAATTAGAGATTCTCTAGATCCTTATGATAAAAATTTAATTGTTACTCCTAAGGATATAGATGAAACTATAGAAAATCTATCAATAATAATTAGTGAAGGATTAAATAGATCTCTTCATCCAGGGAGAACTTCGTAACAAGGAGGAATTTTAATGAAAAAAAATAAAATAAAAGCTATAAAAATAGGATTTTTAATAGTTTGTATTTTACCTACTATTTCTCAAGCATTAGATAAAGAAGATATATTAAAATATTTGGTGAAGTCATCTTATCCTGAAGTAAAGGTTATAGACAAAGAAGATAACGATAAAAAAGATGATGAAGAAAACTTAGAATCTACAGATAATATAAAAAGCAATATAAGTAATAAAGATGATGAAGAATATGTTAATATTTATGTTGGTGAAGAAAACAAGCCAGAAACAAATAAAGAAAAAGAATCAAAGGCAACTAGTAATATTATTGACTCAAGTTATACAAATAACTTAAGGATAACAAAGAACAAACCTCAAATACTTATTTATCACACTCATAGTAGTGAAACATATTCAGATTCACCAAAGAATAACTATCACTCTACAGATATAGAAAACTCAGTTATGGCTGTAGGTAGTGCTTTATCTACAGAGCTAACAGAGAAGGGGTGGGGGGTAGTTCATAGTACCAAATATAATGATTTATCATATAATGAAGCTTATGCAACAAGTGCTAAAACAGTCAAATCTATACTATCTAAATATGATTCTGTTAAAATAGCTATAGATTTGCATAGAGATGGTCAAAGTTTAAAGAGTGAGCAAGCAAAAAAAACAGTGCATGATAAATATACTACTGAAATAAATGGAGAAACCGTTGCTAAATTTTTCTTGGTAGTTGGGCAGAGAAATCAAAATGTTGGAGAACTAAAAAGACAGGCAGAAGAAATCACTGCATTGGCTGAAAAGAAATACCCAGGGCTAGTTTGTCCAGTAGTAACAAAACAATATGGTAGATTTAATCAATATATGTCAGAAAATGGTTTATTAATAGAAATAGGAAATAATGCAACAAGTACAAAAGAAGCTTTGGCTACATCTAAATATGTAGCAGAAATACTAGATGAATATTATTCTAATATTAAATAATTAGGGTGTAAATTATGAGTCGTTTAGAAAGAATACAAAAAGAAAAGAGTTCTAAAAAGAAATATAAAACGGTTTGCAGAGTTATATTTTTATTTCTAATGTTAATAATTACTAGTAGTAGTATACTGTTAATAGATTACAGAGCTAATGAAGTCTTAGATGATGATAGTAAAAGTAATCTTACAAAATATATAATGGATATATTTTAAGCTAGAGCATTTAATTGTTACATAATATAAGAATACAAATTACAAAAATAAATCAAAATAATAGAAAAAATAAGACTTAAGAAATAAGTCTTATTTTTTTGTAATATAGTACTTATTTACAGAAGTGCAGATATATTATAAAATAAAGTTTATGATAATAACTTATTAAGGAGGAATAAAGGTGGACAAACAAAGTAGAACTAGGAATTTTAGTATAATTGCTCATATAGATCATGGTAAGTCTACCTTAGCTGATAGATTAATACAGTACACAGGTTTAGTAAGTGATAGAGAAATGAAAAGTCAGTTATTAGATAACATGGACTTGGAAAGAGAAAGAGGAATCACTATTAAACTACAAAATGTTAGATTAATATATAAAGCTAAGGATGGAAATGAATATTATTTAAATCTTATAGATACTCCAGGTCACGTGGATTTTAACTATGAGGTATCGAGAAGTTTAGCAGCATGTGAGGGGGCGTTACTTGTAGTAGATGCCGCTCAAGGTGTAGAGGCTCAAACATTAGCTAATGTGTATTTAGCTTTAGAACAAGATTTAGAAATATTACCAGTAATAAATAAAATAGATCTTCCAAGTGCGAGACCAGATGAGGTAAAAGAAGAAATTGAAGATTTAGTAGGACTTGATGCAAGTGAAGCACCATTAATATCAGCAAAAAGTGGTTTAAACATACAAGATGTATTAGAAGATATAGTAGCTAATGTACCTGCTCCAATAGGAGATGCAAATAAACCGTTGAAAGCTTTAATATTTGACTCGTATTATGATGCTTATAAAGGTGTTGTAGCTTATGTTAGGGTTTTTGAAGGTGAAGTTAAAAAAGGTATGACAATCGAAATGATGAATACTAAGAAGAAATTCGAAGTAACAGAAGTTGGTGTTATGGCCCCAGGAGCTACTGAACTTGATAGTTTATCGGCTGGAGATGTTGGATATATAGCAGCAAGTATAAAGGATATAAGAAGTTGTCATGTAGGAGACACTATTACAGATGCTAATAATAGAACAGAAGAACCTATGGCAGGATATAAGAAAGCAACTCCTATGGTTTACTGTGGTATTTATCCAGGTGAAGGTGAAAAATACGAAAATGTAAGAGACTGTTTAGAAAAACTACAAGTTAATGATGCTGCCCTTGAGTTTGAGCCAGAAACTTCTGCAGCTCTAGGATTTGGTTTTAGATGTGGGTTCTTAGGATTATTACATCTTGAAATTATACAAGAAAGATTAGAAAGAGAGTTTAATCTAAACTTAGTAACAACTGCTCCTTCTGTTATATATAGAGTTACTAAAACTGATGGTGAAGTAGTTATGGTTCAAAATCCTGCTAACTTACCAGAAGTTTCAGAAATAAGAATGATAGAAGAACCAATTGTAAAAGCAGATATTATAGCCCCAAAAGACTTTGTTGGTATAGTTATGGAACTTTGCCAAGAAAGACGTGGAACAATGTTACACATGGAGTATATTGATGAAAAAAGAGTTATGCTACATTATGATTTGCCATTAAATGAAGTTGTATATGATTTCTTTGATGCCTTAAAGTCAAGAACAAGAGGTTATGGTTCTCTTGATTATGAAATGAAAGGGTATGTACCTTCTCAACTTGTAAAGTTAGATATATTAATAAATAAAGAACAAGTAGATGCACTTAGTTTTATTGTTCATGAGAGTAAAGCGTACTCTAGAGGTAAGGCAATGTGTGAAAAACTTAAAAATGAAATACCAAGACATCAGTTTGCTGTTCCTATACAAGCAGCTGTTGGAAATAAAATAGTTGCAAGAGAAACAATAAGTGCTCTTAGAAAAGACGTACTAGCTAAATGCTACGGAGGAGATATATCTCGTAAGAAGAAACTTCTTGAAAAACAAAAAGAAGGTAAGAAACGTATGAGACAGATTGGTAGCGTGGAAGTTCCACAAAAGGCATTTATGTCAGTTCTTAAATTAGATGAATAAATTGTATAAATAAATAGTTAGTTAAAGAAGTTATCTCAAATAGTTTTTACAGTTATAAGAGATAGCTTCTTTTTTATTTGCTTATTATGTAAAATAAATTCTTAGATTTTGATATTTACTTTTGTATAACTATTTTTTATTTTAAGATAATCTTTTTATTTATGTTAGATATTCACTAACAATTAACACAAACTACATTAAATATGATATTATATAGTTTATTGAAAAATATCCGAAAATATTATACACTATAGAGAAGAAATTTGTAACATTGAGTAGATACCAATTTTAATAAAAAATATATTATTTAGAAATTGAAATAAATACTTTTAGAAATTAGGAGTTTTTGATATAATTGACTAGTTGTTAGACAAGATATGATAATAATCTAGATTTTATACTAATGTATGAAATAAAATATTTTTAGTATTAACCTTGGTACATGAAAACAATCATACAATGATTATTAATTAGGGAGGGATGAGCCATTATTATTATAGTATTGTGTATAATCACTCTGCTTATACTTGGTATAAGAGAGCAACTTGCTCAAAAGAAAAATGTTAAAAAGATACCAATAAGAGTGAATATAAATGGAATAAGAGGAAAATCAACTGTTACAAGATTAATAACTGGAATATTAACTGAAGCAGGATATAAAACAGTAGGAAAAACAACTGGAACAGAAGCAAGAATGATTTATTGGTTCCAAGATGAAGAAGAACCTATAATAAGAAAACCTCAAGGTGCTAATATAGGTGAACAATTAGATGTATTACAAAAGTCGGCTGATCTAGGGGCAGAAGCTTTAGTATGTGAGTGTATGGCAGTAAATCCAGACTATCAAAAGGTATATCAATTTAGAATGTTAGAAGCAAATATTGTTTTAATAGTTAATGTCCTTGAAGATCATATGGATGTACTGGGACCAACATTAAATGAAGTTGCACAAGCATTCGCTGCAACAATACCATATGATGGACACTTAATTACTATACCAAGCCCTTATTTAGATTACTTTAAAGAAGTCGCTGAAGAAAGAAATACTAAGGTAATAGTAGCTGATAACTCAAAAATAAGCAGTGAATTTTTAGCTAAATTTGACTATATGGTATTCCCAGATAATGCATCTTTAGCATTGGCTGTAGGTGAAGCTTTAGGTTTAGACAAAGAAGTATGTATGAGAGGAATGCTTAATGCTCATCCGGATCCAGGTGCAATGAGAGTTACTAAAATAGGTGAAGAATCTCTAAATTGTCATTTTGTAAATGGATTTGCGGCAAATGATCCTCAATCAACTTTAAATATTTGGGCCAAAATATGTGAAATGGATTACAAATCAGATGATCCAATAGTTATAATGAACTGTAGACAAGATAGGGTTGATAGAACTGAAATATTCGTAAGAGATGTGTTCCCAAATATTCAAGCTCATACCCTAGTTGGTATAGGTGAAGTAACAGAGCCTATGACTACGGCATTTAAAAAAGGTATGTTACCAAACGTGAAAAATTATATTGATTTAGAAAATGCAACACCAGATGAAATATTAGAGACTATAAGACCGTTAATGAAAAATAGAGTAATCTATGGTGTAGGAAATATACATGGTACGGGTGAACCATTTATAGAAAGACTTTTAAGTATGAGTCAAGATAAAACAATAAATGATTATAGTAGAAAGCAAAAAGCTATAATCTAGAAAATTTAGGAGGCTATAATGGTATCGACAGATTTATACGTTGCAATAATCTTAGGTCTAACTCTAAGTTTATTATTTCAAGAAAAATTCGGAATTAACCCAGGAGGTATGGTAGTTCCTGGTTACTTAGCGCTTACAATGGACAATCCTAAAAGTTTAATAGTAATATTTTTATTAAGTGTCTTAACTTATATTATAGTTGAATTTGGATTGAATAAATTCCTTATACTATATGGAAGAAGAAGATTTTTAGCAATGCTATTGGTATGCATGCTATTAAAAATAGCGATAGATACATTAAATATATCAATGGGTATGTCATTAGGTGCTCTTGATGGAGTTGGAATAGTTATACCTGGTTTAATAGCGAACTGCTTCTATAAGCAAGGTATAAAGCTTACAGCAGTAAGTACTATAGGTGTTTCTTTAGTGGTTTTTGTTATCTTAAATGTAGCTCAATTAGTTTAAGGAGATGAAAATATGACTAAGAATTTGACTTTAAAAGAAAAAATCCAAATATATATAAAAAATAGAAAAGAGATAACACTTTTTAATTTATTGACATTATCGTTAATTTTATGTTTTAGTTATATGTTTTTAGATGTTATATTCTAAAATAGATAATTTAATCTTTACCGCTAGTTTTGAAATTTAATATCAAAAAGGAGAGAATAAATTGAAAAAAACAAGATGGAAGCAAATTACATCTGTGCTATTAGCACTCGCATTAGGTTTAAGTTTAGTTTTCTATGATAATATTCAAACTATGCTTACTATGGGTGTGAACAAGGTATTAAAAAGAGATGGCTTAGAAGGATATGGAGTAAGTTCATCTAATCCTTTAGCTGTTAAAGTGGGCATTGATGTTTTAGAAAATGGTGGAAATGCTGCAGATGCAGCAGTAGCAATATCATATGTATTAGGCGTTGTTGAACCTTATGGTTCTGGAATTGGAGGTGGAGGAGCTATGCTTGTTTACTCTCCGAAAGATGATGATTTTAAATTCTTTAATTATAGAGAGACAGCCCCTATAAGTTCTACAACTCAAATTAGTGGTATTGGTGTACCTGGTTTTGTAAAAGGTATGGAAGATGTAAATAACACTTATGGGACGAAAGAAATGAAAGAGCTTATACAACCTGCTGTTGACTATGCACAAAATGGATTTAAAATGGATACGAGCTTGTATAATAGACTTGATATTTTTAAAGGTTACTCAGATATGAATAGTTTGACTACATTCTATAATGAAGATGGTGAACCAAAAAGTGAGGGAACGACCATAGTTCAACCGGAATTAGCAAGCACTTTAAAAACTATTCAAGAAGGTGGAGCGGAGGCTTTTTATAATGGAGTAATTGCTCAACAGTTAACAGTTGGGACTCTAATGAAACCAGAAGATTTATCTACGTATAAAACAGAAATTTTAAAACCATTAACAGGTGAATTTAATGGATATGAAGTTGTAACAGCTCCAGCACCTTTCAGTGGGACAACATTATTACAAATATTGAAAATGGCTGAATATGCTGATGTTCAAAAATTTGCTACTAATGAAATAGATTATTTAGAAAAAATGTCTCAAATAGTAAACATTGCTTATACTAATAGAATGGCACATATTGCAGATCCTAACTTTGAAAATGTTGATTCTCAAAAATATGTAACTGATAATTATGTAAAAAAGCTATATGAGAGAAAATATGTTGAGGATATAACAGAAGATGAAAGTGAAGATACGACAGCTTTTGTTGTAACTGACAAAGATGGAATGGTAGTTTCTTGTACAAATACGTTAGGTGATTTCTTTGGTTCTCAAATTACAGTAGGTGGATTTTTCTTAAATGATTCAGTAGGTCATTTTAATGAAAATGCTCACTCTATAAATGCTTATAAACCAGGAAAGAGATCAAGAACATTTATAGCGCCAACTATAATACGAAAAGGTGACGATTTTATAATGGGTATTGCTTCTCCAGGAGGAAATGTTATACCTCAAGCTATTTCGGAAGTATTATTAAATTACTTTAAGTTTGGTCAAAATATATCTGAGTCTATAGATGAACCTAGAACAGTATTTAGAAATAATGAAGAAATATTAACGGAAAGACAACTTTCTGATAATATTATTAATGAAATGGTCTCTAAAGGATATTCAGTGAGTTATTATGACTCTAATATTTTCTATGGTTCTATCCAAACCATAATAAAAGATAAAACAAAAGGAATAACTGGTGGAGCTGACTATAGAAGACGTGGAGAATACCAAGTTAAATATAAATAAACATATATTAAACCTCATTTATGAAAATAAATGAGGTTTTTTTAAATTTAAGTGAATTTTAAATTTAATAAGTAAGGGTAATAATATAAAAAGACACAAATAAAGTAAAAGAGGTGAAGAAATGTTAGGATTATATATACATATTCCTTTTTGTGTGAAAAAATGTAAATATTGTGATTTTAACTCATTTAAACTTAATATTGATGAAAAAAGGAAATATTTAAATTCTTTAAAAAGAGAAATGGAATTATATAAAGAAAATCTTGAAAATAAAAGTATAGATAGTATATTTGTAGGAGGTGGAACGCCTAGTATTTTAAACGAAGAAGAAATAAAAATATTATTTAAAAATATAAAAAATAATTTTCAAATTAAAGATAGTGCTGAAGTAACAATGGAATGTAATCCAGGAACATTAACTTTAAATAAATTAAAAATTATGAAGGAATGTGGAGTGAATAGACTGAGTATAGGTCTACAGGCGGTTCAAAATAATCATTTAGAGTACATAGGAAGAGTTCATACTTATGAAGAATTTGAAAAAAACTATTATCAAGCTAAAGAAGTTGGTTTTGAAAATATAAATATTGATCTTATGTATGCTCTTCCAAATCAAAGTAAAGAAGATTGGATGGAATCCTTAGAAAAGGTTGTAAAGTTAAATCCTACTCATATTTCTGCATATTCCTTAATATTAGAAGAAAATACGGAATTATTTAATATGTATGAAAGGCATGAATTTAAACTGTTAGATGAAGATACGGACATTGAAATGTATGAATACACAATAAATTATTTAAAATCTAATGGATATAATCAATATGAAATATCAAACTATGCCAAAAAAGGATTTGAATGCAAGCATAATATTTTATACTGGAAATGTGCAAACTATGTTGGACTTGGAGTTTCAGCGTCAGGTTTTTTAAATGAAACAAGATATAATAACTTGTGTGAGTTAGATAAATATGAAGATATAATACATAGTGGTAAAAAACCTATAGAGTGGGAAGAAAAACTAAGTATCAAAGATGAAATAGAGGAAAGTATATTCTTAGGATTAAGAATGAATGAAGGTATAAAATTTAAATATTTTTATGAAAAGTACAATTTTAATTTTGAAGAAGAATATAAAAATGAGATCGACAAATTGAAAAAAATGAAGTTGATTGAAACTAAGGATGAAGGTATGAAGTTGACTCAAAAAGGAAGAGAGATATCTAATAGTGTTTTTGTGGAATTTATGAAATAAGAAAACAAATTACTTAAAAACTATTGACAATAAAAATTTAACGTGGTATATAATATATATAATCTTTTTAGCACTCGAACTTAATGAGTGCTAACAGCGAAGGAGGTATTTTTGAATGGAATTAAATGAAAGAAAAATGAATATCCTCAAAGCAATAGTTAAAGATTATATAGAAACAGCTGAAGCTGTAGGGTCTAGAACAATATCAAAAAAATATAACCTTGGCGTTAGCGCAGCAACTATTAGAAATGAAATGGCTGACTTAGAAGAGTTGGGATATTTAGTTCAGCCTTATACATCTGCAGGAAGAGTTCCTACGGAAAAGGGCTACAAACTATATGTGAATTCTCTTATGAATACTATTGAACTTAGTGACAATGATAAAGAGATAATTGAAAGATGTGTAGAAAGTAATATGAATCATATTCAAAATTTAATACATGAAACATCAAAAATGTTATCTCAACTAACTAATTATACTACAGTTGCAATGACAAAACATGTATCTACTTTAAATGAAATTAAGCATATTCAATTAGTTGGGATGCATGAAAGCGAAATTTTATTAATAGTAGTTACAGAAAAGGGAGATATAAAAAAATCAAGCTTAAGTGCTAAAATTGATTTAGATCAAGCTAAGTTGAATTTAATTTCTGATAATTTAACTAGAAAGCTTTCAGGCAAGACTATAACAGAGATAGATGATAGATTAATAGCATATATAAAATATGAAATTGGAGAATATTCATCAATAATAGACCAATTACTTAATATGTTAAATACAAACCCTACTGAGGAAGAGCTTTCAATGACGTTAAATGGAGCTACTAATATTTTTAATTATCCTGAATTTAATGATGTGCTAAAAGCAAGGTCATTTTTAGATATGCTAGGAACGAAAGAAACTATAGCTAAGATAGTTAAATCAAAGGGTATATTAAAAGATAATGCTACAATTATTATTGGTAGTGATAATGATTGTGAGCAAGCTCAAGAATGCAGTGTTGTAACAGCCACATACAAGGTAGATACAGATTTAATTGGTCGTATAAGCTTTATAGGACCTACGAGAATGGATTATTCTAGAATATATTCAATAATAAATTATATGAATATATTATTAAATAATAAATCAAATAAATTTTAAGCTGAGGGGTGTAAATCTTGGAAAAAAACATGAATCAGGATGAAAACATACAAGAAAATTGCACTTCTAATGATGGAGAAGCAGTACAAACATCTGAAGAAAATGCAGAAGTAGAAACTGCATGTGAAGATAATGTAACAGATATAAACTCTAAATTAGAAGAAAAAAAAATAAATGACAAAATGGAAGAACTTGAAAGACAAGTAGAAGAAAAAGAAGACAAATATAAAAGACTTCAAGCTGAATATTCTAATTATATTAGAAGAACTCAAGAAGAAAAGCAAACTATAGGTATATTTGCCAATGAAAAAATAATTACAGAATTAATACCTGTTATTGACAGCATGGAAAGAGCTATGGATGCTTTTGCAGATAAAGAAGATGACATGTATAAAGGCATTGAACTTGTACATAAACAGTTAATAGACTGTTTACAAAAATTTGAGGTTGAAGAAATCAAGGCATTAAATGAAGATTTTGACCCAAATTTACATTTAGCTGTAATGCAAGAAAGTGTAGATGGAGTAGAACCAAACAAAGTCGTAATGGTACTACAAAAAGGTTATAAGCTAAATACAAAAGTAATAAGACCTACAATGGTTAAAGTTTCTTGTTAATTAAGATAACAAATTATTAAAATTTAAATAGATGAATAATTAAGGAGGAAATAAATTATGTCAAAAGTAATAGGAATAGATTTAGGAACAACAAACTCATGTGTTGCTGTTTTAGAAAATGGAGAACCACAAATAATAGCAAATAACGAAGGTATGAGAACTACTCCATCTGTAGTTGCTTTCACAAAAGATGGAGAAAGAATAGTAGGGGAGCCTGCAAAAAGACAAGCAGTAACAAATGCTGATAATACAGTAATATCTATAAAAACTCATATGGGTACAGATTATAAAGTTAATATAGAAGGAAAAGAATATACACCACAAGAAATATCAGCTATAACACTTCAAAAACTAAAGGCCGATGCTGAAAGTTACTTAGGTCAACCAGTTAAAGAAGCTGTTATAACAGTTCCAGCTTACTTTACAGATGCTCAAAGACAAGCAACTAAAGATGCTGGTAGAATAGCAGGATTAGAAGTTAAGAGAATAATAAACGAGCCAACTGCAGCAGCTCTTGCATACGGTATGGACAAATTAGATCAAGATAAGAAAATATTAGTATTTGACTTAGGTGGAGGTACTTTCGACGTATCTATACTTGAAATAGGTGATGGTACTTTCGAAGTTTTAGCTACTGCTGGTAACAACAGATTAGGTGGAGATGACTTCGATAAAGTTATAATAGATTATTTAGCTGAAGAATTCAAAAAAGCTGAAGGTGTTGATTTAAGACAAGATAATATGGCTCTTCAAAGATTAAAAGAAGCTGCTGAAAAAGCTAAAAAAGAATTATCTTCAACAATGACAACAAACATAAACTTACCATTCATAACAGCTACTGCAAGTGGACCAAAGCATATGAATATAGATTTATCTAGAGCTAAGTTTGATGAATTAACTCATCATTTAGTAGAAAAAACTATGGAACCAACTAAGAGAGCTTTATCTGATGCTGGTCTTTCTGTATCAGAAATAGATGACGTATTATTAGTAGGAGGATCTACAAGAATACCAGCTGTTCAAGATGCTGTTAAGAAATTCATAGGAAAAGAACCTCACAAAGGTATAAATCCAGATGAATGTGTTGCTGCTGGTGCTGCTATACAAGCTGGTGTATTAACTGGTGAAGTTAATGACTTATTATTATTAGACGTAACTCCATTATCTCTAGGAATAGAAACTATGGGTAACGTAATGACTAAAATAATAGAAAGAAATACTACTATACCAACTAAGAAATCACAAGTATTCTCAACTGCTGCAGATAACCAAACTGCTGTTGATATACATGTTCTTCAAGGTGAAAGAAGTATGTCTTACGACAATACTACTTTAGGTAGATTCCAATTATCTGAAATACCACCAGCACCAAGAGGAATACCTCAAATAGAAGTTACTTTTGATATAGATGCTAACGGTATAGTTCATGTTACTGCTAAAGATTTAGGAACTGGAAAAGAACAAAAAGTTACTATAACTTCAGGAACTAACTTAAGTGAAGACGAGATAGAAAGAAAAGTTAAAGAAGCAGAAATGAATGCTGAAGCTGATAAAGCTAAAAAAGATAAAATAGAAGCTGTTAACCAAGCTGATTCAACTATATATCAAACAGAAAAAACTTTAAATGAGTTAGGTGATAAAGTAAATGCTGATGATAAATCTGCAATAGAAGCTGCTCTTGCTTCATTAAAAGAAGTTAAAGACAAAGAAGCTGCTACTGCTGAAGAAATAAAGGCTGCTATAGATGAAGTAATGAATAAATTCCACAAAGTATCTGAGCAAATGTATCAACAAGCTCAAGCTGAACAAGCTGCTCAAGGTGGAGAACAAGCTACAGAAAATCAATCAAATGATGATGTAGTAGATGCGGATTTTAAAGAAGTATAAAATTTGAATTTGTTGCAAAAATATACTGATTGTGTATAATAAATTAAAGGATATTAATCTGTTTTGAAACAATTAATAATAGCTTGTAGTTTGATATTCTACAAGCTATTGTTTTGTAATATAAA
>OKWN01000435.1_pt1 | contig 19478 bp, 18 predicted proteins | sample 1607151 | NCBI WGS metagenome assembly OKWN01 (sample SAMN07501046, study PRJEB24779) | human gut metagenome | isolation source: stool | host: human infant | place: USA: Pittsburgh, PA | reverse complement strand
AAAACTCACCATTAGAGTAATCTATTCTTCCTGCGTTAAGTAAAGCTGGCCCTGGATGAACTTCTGGATTACCATTTTCTAAGTTAACATGCCAAATGTTATCTGCTGGCACAAAACAATCATAAATTTGTGATAAAGATTCAATTATTTCCTCTGTATCACATGCTGGATATGCTCCTAGAAATAATTTTTTTACACTTAGTGACATTTCTACTCTAGCCTCATCGGCAAAAGCTCTACATCCATAAGTTAAGGAATTTGATTCACAAATTTTAAACTTCTTATCTATGCCCATTTCTTTAGCTTTATTTATAAACCTTATGCATCCCATAGCTGCTGCACTATTTATGTATATAATTTGCTCTTCATCAACTACCGGAGCGAGTATTTCTGCAAAATATTCTATAGCCATTCCAGGTATAGCTAGCATTATTATTTGTGCTCCCAATATAGCTTCTTTTATGTCATCAGTTACTAAATGAACTTTCTCAACACTTTCTTCTTCCAATGTTTGAAGTATAATTTCTCCTTTTTTCTTTATAACATCTAAGTTCTTACAGAATTTATCTGATTGAAACATACTCACTTCAAATCCTTTGTTTGAAAGATCCGCAGCAGCAGTAATACCACCATTACCGCCACCTAATATGGCCACTTTTTTAACTTTCATCATAATACCTCCTAATTCATGTTACTACTTTAGTTTACCCAATTTGCTAAAAGGCTACTGTTGCCAGCTTTATAAAATTTTATAAAGTTTTTTCTTCAATCAAGACACTGCTTTGACGAAACATTTTTCATCACATCAGACAACTTGTTAACTTTATATAAATTGGTTGTTATTATGAACTATCTACAAATTAAATAATTTATAATCACCGTATTTAAAAAATAACCTATTAAATTAATTTAATAGGTTATTTTGCATAATATTCTATATAATAACTCATTTTGAAAAAAATTTCAATAATGTCAATTGTTAATATTTTTTGAACCACTTTGTCATATCCTCCATAGTTTTAATATCAATGGAGTTATCCACAATAAAGAATATACTACTAGTATTATTTCCTACAAAATCTATATAGTAGCTATCTACCTTGATATTATTCAAATAAAAAGTACATGATTGATAGCTAGAACCATTGGAATAAACGTTGCCATTACCATATGGAGATATGAATATCTTTTCCACTGAAAGTATATCTTCCAAATAGTAGTTGTCCAAAAAATAGCCTGATTCATCCTGATTATTATCTAAAGAATAATCCTGAACAGAATGCTGAATAAAATAAATCTTGCTCCCTTTATTTTCTATGGGCATATTTGCGAAATAAAGTAATCCATCCTTAGTCTTTCCACAATACCAATCATCTGGAACCTTAGCCACTCCTATGTTTGGTATCTCCACTTCTTTATATCCATCATATCTATAATGTTCATTCACAAAAAATAAAAATGCTATAGATATTAATATCATAAAAATGCCGCTCTTTTTCATTTACTTAGCTCCTTTATTTATAATACTAAGTATATTTATACAAATAATATAAATATCCTTTTAAATTATCATAAATTTTATGCCAATTTTATTCCCCCTACGTTTTAACTAGTACCTATATTTATTTTTAATTTTTATATGCAACTTTATCTTGTGAATAAAATTTACTTTCCTCTGCTTCTTTGAACGATACTTTTAATAAAATAGGCGATATAACTGTAGTGGCTATAATGACAATCAAAATAGCTATAAATAAATTTCCTGCTATTAAGCCTAGGTCCACGCCCTTGTTTGCAATAATAAGAGCTACTTCTCCTCTACACACCATACCTATACCTATTTGTGCAGATTGCTTATTCGAGTAGTTAAATATTTTAGCCCCTACTCCTGCACCTATTATTTTAGTTGCTATGGCTACAATGGATAATATAATTGAAAATACAATAATACTCATATTGATTGCAGGAATTACTAATTTTATACCTATACTAGCAAAAAATACGGGTGATAAAAATGCATATGAAACAACATCTAATTTTTCTGCAATAAACTGTTTTTTATCTAATGAAGATAAAATCACTCCCGAAACAAAAGCGCCTGTAATATAAGCCACTCCAAAAACTTTTTCAGTTATGTATGACATTAATAAACAAAATACCAATGATCCTATAGTATATCGTCTTTTATTATCCTCATTTTTACCAAACCAAAATTTAAATGATTTATGACATAGAATACCTATCATAAAAATGAAAACAAAATATCCCAATATCTTTACAACTACAATTCCCACATTGACATTATTATCTGTAAAACTGCTTATTGCAGTTAAAGCAAGAATACCTAGAATATCATCAATTATAGCTGCAGCTAGTATCGTATTTCCTACATCAGAACTTAATTTACCTATTTCTTTAAGTGTCTCTACAGTAATACTTACTGATGTAGCTGTCAAAATCACTCCAACAAAAACCTTTTGTAAAAAAGCTATTTCACCTTCATACATAGAAAATACGCCTATTTTATAAAAGGTACTCGTCACTATATATCCTCCTATAAGAGGTATAATAACCCCAAGTAGTGCAATCCAAAATGAAGCTTTACCTGCTTTTTTAAGTTTATTCAAATCATTTTCTAATCCTGCATAAAACATCAATAAAATTACACCTATATCAGCTAATTGAGAAATAAGTTCTGTCTCTTGAACTAAATTTAAAATACAAGGTCCAATTATTATTCCTGCTATTAATGCTCCTAATACCTGAGGCATTTTAATTTTCTTCGTAGCTATTCCTAAAAATTTCGTACTAAATAAAATCAATGCTATATCTAAAATAAATTTATACGAATCCACCTCTCTCATCCCTTCTTTTCAGATTAGTTTCCTAAAATTTAATTGAATATTTTCTGTTATAAAAAAATCATTACTATATTAATATAGTAATGATTTTTTTATATTTTTGCTCATAAATGGGTATTTGCATGTTCTAGTTAAATTAATATTGTCTTTTATTTAAAAATATAAATATTTTTAAACCTCAACGCTATTTTTACTTAAAAATTTTTCTATATTTTCTATTATTTTTTCTGCAAATCTAAACTTTTCTTGATGCGAACCTCCTGATGCTTTATGCGAACATATTACATTGTCAAGTTTAATAAGTTTTCCATTTTCATCTCCTAAGGCCATATCTGAATCACATATATAATAATTTGATTTGTCACTTAACCATTTTTCTAAGGCATCAATATCATAAGTAGGACTTATTGATGTATTAATTAATATTTTTCCACTACCCATTATTTTAAATTCTTCTTCAAAAAGTACCTTAGTATTTCTATTTAAACAAGTTATAATTACATCTGAGTCTTTTAAAACATGGTATAATGAACGTAATTCAAAACCATCATTTTTACAAAATTCTTTTTCAACTCTATCATAGTAAGAGATATTTGCTCCAAAATAATTAAGAGCTTTAGCTGCATTATAACCCGTATTCCCCATACCAATTACACCTATATTTAATCCATCTAATTCATATGGTTCTTCTCTCCACTGATGACTTCCAAATCCATGTATTAATCTAATAAGTCCTCCCACTATAAACTCAATCACTCCGTTGTCACCATAATGACTTATTCCTAATACTTCTATCCCCATTTTCTTTGCTGTTATTATATCCACATTTGCACTTTCAGCAGAGTATAATGTACAACACATACCTATATATTTTAGATTAGTACAAGCTTTTATAACAGCTCCACCAATAGAACCCCTGTATGAAACAAGAACAGCTTCTGCATCTCCTATACGCTGAATTTTTTCTTCATCAGTTTCTGCTAATGTATCAAAGAATATTACTTCCTTAGCAAGATTATTAAGTTTATTTTTGCTTTCTTCTACTATTTCCATTGGATCTATAACTATTATTTTATTAAACATATTCTCCTCCTAATTTTTAACTAGATCAATTTATACTGTTTCATTTACAAGTAGTTCATTTAATACTGCTCCTAAACGTTTTACACCTTCAACAATTTTATCCTCTGGCATATTGGAAAAATTCATTCTAAATGTATTATCATGTCCTCCTCTTGGGAAGAATGGATTTCCTACTATAAATGCTACTTTCTTTTCTAATGCCTTTTCACTTACTTCTTCAGCATTTATATGTTCTGGTAATTCAACCCATATAAACAATCCACCCTTCGGATAAGTGTATTTTACTTCTTTAGGAAATACTTCTTTCATTGTACCTAGCATCAAGTCTCTTCTTCTTCTATAAACTTCTATAATTTTATTTATGTGTTCCTCTATATCGTAGTTATCCAAAAACTTGGATAATTCCATCTGTGATATAGTACTTGATTGCAAGTCTGCTCCTTGTTTGCATAAATTGAATTGATGAATTATTTCCTTTCCAGATGCAGCCCAACCAATTCTTAATCCAGGAGAAAATATTTTTGAGAAAGTACCTAAGAATATAACTCTATCTTCTGTATCAAAATGTTTTATGGCCGGTAGCATTTCCCCTTCAAATATAAGTTCTCCATATGGATTATCTTCTACTATTACTACATTATATTTATTAGCTAATTCTACTAATTGCTTTCTTCTCTCTAGAGACCATGTCTTTCCTGATGGGTTTTGAAAATCTGGAATAACGTAAATTAGCTTTACATTATCATTATTTTTTAATGCATATTCTAGATCTTCCATTACCATTCCATCATCATCTGTTTTTATATCTATATAATCAGGTTCATAAGCATTAAAAGCATTTATAGCTCCTAAATAACTTGGACTCTCGCATATAATAATATCACCAGGATTTATAAATATCTTAGCTGAGAAATCTAATCCTTGTTGAGATCCACTAGTAATTAAAATATTAGAAGGATCTATTTCTACACTTGATTTTTTCATTCTTTCAGCTATCTGTTTTCTTAATGGCTCATATCCTTCTGCTGGTCCATATTGCAATGCATTTGCCCCATTTTCTTCTAAAACTAATTTAGACATTTGTTTAAATTCTTCAACTGGGAATAATTCTGGTGCAGGTAATCCTCCTGCAAATGATATAACCTCTGGATTTCTAGTTATTTTTAACATTGCCCTTGCTGCTGATCCCTTAACATGTGACATACGGTTAGCATAATTAAAACTCATATTTACTCCTCCTAATTAAAATATAATTATTAACAATTACTATGTTCTTCTTTTATTTTTAATTTAAATAGCTTTTCACCTCTAAATAATGGTGTAAACACACCTAACTTAGTCAGCACTATACTAATTACTAAGTTTAACCAACAAAATATGGTGAAAGGAACAAACTGCATATTAGTTAAATTAAATAACTGAGTATAATATATATAACTTGAATGCCACGGTATTAAAGGTGTAGTGATTGTTGTTGACTCTTCTATTGAACGAGATAAAATACTTCTATCTATATTTCTCTCATCATAATTATTTTTGAATATTTTACCAACTAAAATTGCTGATACATATAATGATGATAATGTTATTACTGTAATACTTCCACATATTAAGGTAAGTACTACTAAACCTTCATCAGTTTTTACTACTTTCTTTAATCTTTCGATTATGGGATTTAATATTTTTAAATCATTTAAAATACCACCAATACCCAATGCAAATATAATTATGCATACAGTAGGAAACATTGAAACTAGTCCACCATTAGTAAGCATTCCATCAACTATCTCTATTCCTGTTGATGATATGTTACCTTTATACATAACTTGTAAAACATCAATTATCTTATTCCCCTGTACAACAACAGCTGCTATAGCACCCAGTATTCCAGATATTAGTAATGACAATATTGCTGGTGTCTTTTTAATACTCATTATAAATATAGAAATAGGAAGTAATAATAATAATGGACTAAATTTAAACTGTGAATATAATACATCTTTTATTTCAATAGTCGCTTGAGGATCAAAATTGCTTCCTCCAAAATATTTTCCTATAAAAAAGTATGCTATTAAGCAAATTAAAAACGTGGGTGTTGTAGTATACATCATTGATTTAATATGTCTATAAATATCAACTTCTGCTATGCTAGATGCTACTATGGTAGTATCTGATAGTGGTGAAATTTTATCACCTACTGTTGCTCCTGATATTACTGCACCAACTATTACATATGTTGGTACGCCAAGGCTTTCTCCTATACTTACAAATGCAATACCAATCGTTCCACATGTTCCCCATGAACTACCAGTGCAAATAGACATTATGGCACAAAGTATAAAAGTTATAGGTAATAATATATCTGGATTTAGAGTATCTAGTCCATAGTATATTATCATGGGTACTATACCACTTTTTATCCACGTAGCAATAATTACTCCTACTAATAAAAGTATTATTATTGCGTTGTTAACACTCTTAACACCATTTATCATTGCTGCTTCAATATCTTTATAAGGTACTTTATTTAACAATGATATTACGAAAAGAAATATTAAAATTATAAGCAATAATACTGATGTTGGTACTGAAAATGAAATTCCTAAAGTTAAAATCATCGATATGATTAATAATATAAATAAAGAAAATTTAAACGAAAATTTGTATCTCTTGTCCATGCTCTTATTATCCATCCCCCAGCTTCACCTCAATTTAAGTAAAAGTAATGGAAATCTTTAATTGTCATTCCCTGCAGATTTATACAAGCCTACAGGGAATAATCTATATAAAGGGTAGAATTTGGGCCTATTTTCATATTGAAACTGGTTCTGCAATTTTATCATCTTTAAGCTTAATTATACCTATTCCTAAATAGCCAAATATAATATTAACTATTATTGGAACATACACCAAAGTTAAATATGGTATCCATTGTATAGCTTCTATACCCACTATACTTTGAGCATACATTGTTACTGCACACCAAGGGAATAAAAGTACCCCATTAGTACAAGAAAACTGAAATGCTGTTACCATATTTCTACGACTTATTCCTGCTTTTTCATATACACTAGTAAACATTCTAGATCCTAACATTCCAGGTGCCATTACACTACCTGTAGCTGCACATAGAAATAATGATGAAATAGTATTTACTGCAATTGCATTTCCTGGTCTTTTTACATCCTTTAAGAAAGTCTCTGATATAACTTGAGCCGCACCTATTGTTGATAAAGTTCCTACATAAGCCATCATCAATGGAATTGATATTAAGAAATCTGCCATAGACATCATCCCACCTCTAGTAATAAGGTTTTGGAACTCTGGCATTAACTCAGTTCCTTCTGCTAAATTAAGCATTTCTGGATTAAATCCACCATAAGCTACTGAAAATGCATCATTTATAGAAAAACCTTGATATAACATTCCTACTAACAATGCAGCTATACCTGATACAAATAAAGTTGGTATAACATCACATTTTTTTATTACCATAAAGAATAATATTATTACAGGTAATAAAACTATAATTGATGATTTATAACTTATAAAAACTGTATCTACTAATAATTTTATTTGATTTACAGACTCTGGAGTTGCAGCTGAATCTAATCTTAAACCTACTATAAAGAAAAATACTAGTGATACTATAACTCCTATAGCTTCTGCTGGTAAACAAAGCATAACTGTTGATTGAGTAGTGTTACCTGTTATACTTGAATTCCAGTTAACCATATCCGATACTACTGATGTTATTTGTCCTAAGAAAGATCCACATATAACTGCAGCTGCAGCTATTCCAGGAGATACACCTTGTATTGTTGCAACGCCAAGCATTATAACTCCTATAGTACCCATAGTTGCACTAGAAGTTCCTATTATAGCAGCTATTATTGCACAGAATAAGAAGGATAAAACTAATACATACTTTACACTTATTAAATTAGCAAGCCATCCTATCATACAAGGAACTGTGCCTGAATAAATCCAACTTCCTATTAAGAAACCTATACCTAACATTATTACAAGTATTTCCGCATTATCGGCTACAGAGTCCAACATACCTTTTTTAATTTCTTTATATGTAAACCCGCATCTCTTACCTATGAATCCAACAAATAAAGTACCTAAAACAAACATTAGCTCTACAGACAATTTCATAATAACACTGCCTACAACTATTATTACTAATAAGAATAATACTCCTATAATCGATTCAGCAGGCGTTGGTTTACGCTTAACAATGTTTTTTTCTTTTTTATCCATAACATCCCTCCATGTTATTCACTAACCCAAAATTTTATAGATTTATTCATTTATTTCTAAACTCATTTAATTAAGTTTATTGATTTAAAACTATAAGAGCATCAGCTATTCCAACGCCTTCTCCCTCAGGATATACAAAAAGTGGGTTTATATCTAACTCTTTAATATTATCTTTATTTTTGTATGCAAAGTCAGAAATGCTTACTATCATTTCTGTTAATGCATCTATATCAGCCACATCTCCACCTCTATAACCATTTAATAATTTAAAAGATTTCAGAGATTTTATCATATGTTCTGCTTCCTTTTTGTTTAATGGTACTGGATATAAGGATACATCCTTAAACACTTCTACAAATACACCACCCATGCCAACTAGAATCATAGGTCCAAATTGTGGATCATTGTTTAATCCAACTATCATCTCAGTACCTTTGTTAAGCATTTTTTGCATTAGTATTCCATTTATTTTAGCTTTAGGTGCTTTTTCTGATACACTACTCATTATTTCCTCATAAGCATTTTTAACTTCTTTTTCATTTCTAATATTCAGCTTAACGCCTCCAACATCTGATTTATGAAGTATATCCGCCGATTCAATTTTCATTACAAGTGGATAGCCAATTTTATTTGCTTCACATATCGCTTGTTCTTTACTTGTAACTATCATTCCTAAATCTACATTAACTCCGTAATCAGAAAGCATTTTTTTACTAGCATATTCACTTAATGCTATTGTTTCTTTTTTATTTGTCATATCTGGTATTGCAAGCTCAAGATCTTTATCCTCTGATGTGTATTCTACAAATTCAACTAAATGTTTTAATGCACTGAATCCATATTTTGTCGTTGGTAATACTGGTATGCCTATATTAATAAATCTTTCTACAAATTCTTTATTTCTTGATGTCTCCATAAAACTCATTAAAGCAATTGGCTTATCCATTCTCTCTGATGCTTTTTTTATTCCTTCAAACATAATTTCATTCGATACTGTAACATTTTCTGATATTGTAAATCCAATTAAACACATATCTACATTTTCATCACTCATAACTGCCGTAATTCCATCAGCAAATCTATCAGTGTTATAAGCTAATGTAGATGTCATATCCAATGGATTTCTTGGTGTTGCATATGGTGGTAATAGTTTTGATAATTTTTCTAGAGTTTCATGAGAGAAATTTGGAAACTCTATTCCATACATATAACCTGTATCTGCTGATACTGCTGTTTCTCCACCTGAAACACACATAGCCCCAAATTTATTATTTTTAGGTAGTGTCTTAAGAGTAGCAAGTATTGCCGAAGTACTTCTTAAGTCTTGCATATCGTCAACTCTTATTACACCAAATTTTTCAAATATTGCATCGTACGTTTTATCACTACCTGCCATACTTCCCGTATGAGAAGCAGCTGTTTCTTGCCCCTTAGGACTTCTTCCTGCCTTTAAAATTACAATTGGTTTTTTTATCTGAGCAGCTTTTCTTAGGCATTCTTCAAATTTAATAGGATTTTTTACTCCTTCTAGGTACATTGCTATTACTTTTGTATCCTCATCCTCAAGTAAAAAATTCATATAATCTTCCATTTGAACTATTCTACTATTTCCAGCAGATATAGCATAAGAATACTTCATTTCTGGGTTTTTCAGCATATCTATACAAAACTGACCGCTTTGGGATATAAATCCTATTTTACCTTTTTTGTTTGCATAATCTCCAACAAATGCAAAACTAAATGTGCTATCTATAAAATTTATATATCCTCCACAGTTAGGTCCCATTACAGCTATATCTAACTCTTTAGCTGCTTCTATAAGATTTCGTTCTTGCTCTTTGCCTTCTTCATCTCCAACTTCTGAATATCCACTCGCATAAACAACAGCTCCTCCAACTCCCTTAGTTTTAGCTTCTTTTAGTAGAGGTACTACTGTTTTTTGAGAAGTACAAATAACTGCAAGATCTATTTCATCATCTATTTCACTTATACTTTTGTAACATTTCTTCCCCATTATACTTTCTTGTTTTGGATTTACAAAATAAACATTATCTATATTAGATTGATACTTTATTATATTTCTACAAGTATCTCCTCCAAATCCAGACTTTTCACTAGCTCCTATAACTGCAACTTTTTTAGGTCTCAATAATTTAAATATATCCATATTTTATTTACCTCCAACTATACACAGCTAACTCCTCTATCAAAACAAAGGGCATTTTTAGGATTAACTTTTCCTTTATCTGCAAAGAATTTATCAATTGACTTTTTTAAATACTCAGTATCAAACAATCCAGTAGACTTAGCCATTGCCCCAAGTGCCACAATATTCATTCCTCGTGGATTGTCAAGTTCATTTGCAATATTTGTTGCATCTACTTTAACAACATTTATATCATCTCTATAATCTCTATTTTCAGATACTAAAGAACTATTTACTACTAAAGTACCTCCTGGTTTTAATTGATTTTCAAATTTATTAATAGATACTTCATTTAACGCAATTAGAATATCCAATTTTTTAGAATAAGGGCTGGCAATCTCATCCTTATTTATTTTTACAGTACAATTTGCTGTTCCACCTCTCATTTCAGCCCCATAAGATGGAAACCATGTTACATTTTTACCTTCATCCATTCCTGCATAAGTTATAATCATACCGGCTACAAGAACACCTTGCCCCCCAAAACCAGCACATATAATTTCAGCCATTATAAATTCCCTCCTTTATCAATGTATTCACCTACAGGATAAAATACTTTTTGTTGATCTTTTATCATTTTCAAACTATCCACAGGAGTTTTATTCCAGTTAGTTGGACAAGGACTTAGTATTTCTACTAAACAGAATCCTTCTCCCCTCATTTGTTTTTCTATAGCCTTTTTTATGTATTTTTTTGCTTTTGTAACTTCTCCTGGACTATCTACAGACCCTCTAGCTAAATAAGCTATATCATATTCTTTTAATGTTTTTACCACATCAAATGGTGAACCGTTGTAATCCTTATCTCTTCCTTTTGGAGAAGAAGTTGTTTTTTGACCAATTAATGTGGCTGGTGACATTTGTCCTCCTGTCATTCCAAATACACTATTATTAACTATCAAAGCTAATATATTTTCATTTCTTAAAGCTGCATGTATAGTACTCTCTATCCCTATAGAGTAAGCTGAACCATCTCCAGGATGAGCTATTACAATGGAGTCTTTTCTAGCCCTTTTTGCACCACATGCTGTAATAATAGGTCTACCATGTGCTCCACCAATATTATTAAATTCAACAACTCCACTAACCATAGCACCACATGCCACATCTCTTACCATGACAACTCTATCTTCAACTTCTAACTCTTCCGCCACTTCAGCAATTAGTCTAGCCACTATACCATGACCACAACCTGGACACCAACCACTTTCATTAGAAGTTATTGCATTCGGTATCTTATAACTCATATTTAACTCCCCCTTCATACTTAGATAACATTTCTTTTGCTTTTTGAACAATTATTTCAGAATCAGGTACATTAGCAAACTCGTTATAGCATTCAACTGGGTACTTATTTAAAGTAGCTAATTTTATATCATCTACCATTTGACCAAGTATACTCATTTCTACACTTAAAAATCCAACTACATCTTCACCTAAAGCATCAAATGCTTTTTTAGGGAATGGCCATAATGTTTTTGGTCTTATAAGACCTAGTTTTATACCTTCACCCCTAGCCATTTTTACTGCTTCCTTACTAACTCTAGAGCTTATTCCATAAGCAACTAAAACTAACTCTGCATCTTCAGTTTGAACACTTTCCCATCTTTGTTCAGTTTCTTCTATAGTTCTATATTTATCTAGCAAATATTCTTTATAATTATCTGCTCCCATAGCATAATATGTATTTTCAAGTACTCTTTTCTTTTCTCCTGGTTTTCTACCTCTTATAACCCAATCGTATTTATCTATATCATGTTCCTTGTATTCCGGTAATTCTACTGCTTCAACCATTTGACCTATTGCCGCATCTGAAGCCACGATAACTGGATGTGTATATTTTTCAGCTAAATCAAATGCTTCATAAGCCATGTCAGCGTTTTCTTGAACACTAGCAGGCGCTAATACTATAGTTCTATAATCTCCATGACCTCCACCTCTAGTCATTTGCCAATAATCACCTTGACCTTGAAATACATTCCCTAAAGCTGATCCTATTCTCATAACATTTGCTATTACTGCTGGTAAATCACTTCCACAAAGATAAGATATTCCTTCTTGTTTTAAAGAAAATCCTGGCCCAGATGAAGTAGTAAGAGCTCTTGCACCTGTTGCTGCTGCTCCAAAAACCATATTTATACCAGCTACTTCAGACTCTGTTTGGACAAATTCTCCACCAAACTCTTTCATTCTCCAAGACATATACTCTAAAATTTCCGTCTGAGGAGTTATTGGGTAACCACTAAAAAATCTACAACCTGCCCTCATGGCAGCTTCTGCGAAGGCTTCATTACCTTTCATTAAAACTTTTGCCATTGTATTTCCCCCTTTTTTTATAATATTTCAAACACATAGTCTGGACACATCTTATAACAAGCTCCACATTGAACACATTTTTCTTCATCAACTTCAATAGTATGATAACCCTTTGCACTCATTTCTTTTGCAATACTTATAGCTCCCTTTTTGCATACACTTACACAAATGTGACAACCTTTACATCTTGAAATGTTAATTTTAAGTTTCTCCATTTTTATCCCCCTTCAAGTTTTTTATTTCTTGCTTGTCATATTTCATTAAGTAAATTTATGGTGATAATTCCTATTTCCAAAACAGTGTTCCGCTTTTTTACATTTTAAAAAAATAATTGTATTATTTTAGATAATTTATATATTTATTTTTTTAAAATTATTTTTAGTTGTTCCGTTGTCAGGAATATCTTTCCATTTTTATACTTACATAGTATCAGCATATATTTTAAATAGCAACCATAATTCAAAAATTCGTAAAATTTTTTTGCACAAAAAAAAGAACCCTAATTTTTTAACAAATTTAAAGTTCTTTTAATTATCTATTATTTTATATTTTCTGATATTAATTTTGCTGTTTCTATAACTCTTTTTACTCTATAATCAAAATCATCTGTTTTCACACGATAAACAGGACCTGATAAACTTATAGTTGCTATTGCCTCACCTTCGCTATTAAGTATTGGAGCTGCTATACAAATAAGTCCAACTTCATATTCTTCATCATCAATTGAATATCCATTTTCTTTAATCTTTTTCAACTCATATTCTAATTCTTCCCAACTAATTATAGTTTTATTTGTATATTTTTTAACATTTAGGTCATTAAATTTTTCTTCATTTATCAGTTCATTATTAAAAGCTAACAAGCATTTTCCTGCTGCAGAACAATGTATATCCATTATACTACCTTCATAAGTATTAACTGTCTGTAACCTAGTTTTGCCACAGTTTTTATAAACAACTATACAGTTCAGGGAATTCTGACTGTGATCTGATAAAACGCTTACTGATACAACTTCATTAAATTCTTTATTTAACTCTTCAACAAAAGGTTTAGTAATTTCCTTTATCGAAATTTTTTGTCCTACTGCCATTCCAATAGAGTAAAACTTTAATCCTAGCCAGTACTTCCCTGTTTCTGGATTTTGGGTTACAAATCCTCTATTTTCTAATGTAGCTAAATTCCTATGTATAGTACTTTTAGACAGACCCAATTCTTTGCTTATTTCAGTTATCCCCATTTCTTTCCTCTTGCTATATAAAAACATTATTATATCTAATATTCTGTCTACAGCATTTATTGTTTCAGTCATGTTTATATCCACCCTTTACATTAAAATATTAGTTTGCTTTATTATATAGTTTAAAAAATATTAAAATTAAATTATATAATTAGCTATATTATAAGAGTATTATTTTTTATACTTATTTTCAATATAAATTTTCAAATATCTATGAATCAAAAAATTGTTAATTTTCGAATATTTTTATTCTATTATATCTTTTTAAACTTCATATTAATTTAATTTCTTAATAAAAAATTCGCTTCGCTCATGTGGCCAAAATTGAGAAATATATCGTCAACGATATATTATCGTTATCACTTCGGATAAATTATTTACTCAAATGAGATACCTTTAAGCAACCTGTTGGAGAATCATTTTGTTGCCACTTCAGGCAACTCCGTTGGTCAAAAATCGACTTTTTACATCTCAACATTTGTGGATATTACTTAATTTCACGATGTTCTCATAAATTTGAAAGCAGTATAATTTCCTTATATATAAAAAATGTCACACTAATTTATAGCGCGACATTTCTTTTTAACTTATTTTAATTTAAATTCATATTCTTTTACACCATCTATTGAATTAACAACATTAGTATATCCATTTTTCTCTAAAATTTGTGATGCTTCAGAAGTTCTATTTCCAGTATTACAGTATAATAATATCTCTTGATTTTTATCTTTTAATTTCTCACTAGCTTTTGCTTCAAATTCATCCATTGGTATATTTACTGCATTTTCTACTGAGCTTTTTTCAAAATCTTTAGCATCTCTAAGATCTAAAACAACTGCATCTGTTTTTTCTGCTGCTAATTTTTCAAATTCACTTCCAGTTACATTTGTATATGTAACTGTATCATAATCATATTCTTCCATTCCATCTTCTGCATTGTAAACTTTAGTAAATCCTTTATCTACTAACATTTTTCCTGCTTTACCACTTTTATTCCCCGTATTACATATTAATACTATAGTTTGATCTTTATACCCTTCTAAATCACTTATTTTCCCCTCAAATTCATCAAAAGGTATGTTTATCGCATTAGCTAAATGTCCCTTTGCGTATGCATCAGCACCTCTAACATCTATTACTAATGTTTCTTTAGTTTCATTTACTAGTTCTATTGTTTTTGCTGAGTCTATTTCATTATACGACTCTCCACTTCCCTTTGAAGAACATCCTATTGCAGAACTTAATGTTACAACTAATAACATTCCTATTGATAAAACTTTAAATCTTTTGTTCATTTTCATGATTATCCCTCCAGCTACATTCCTTATTATAAGATATTTTAATAATTGAGCTTCTCAATTCATCTCATTATAACAAATTTGTCTTATTTAGGTAAATTAATATAGAAATAATCAATACTTTATAGTCATTTATAAATTTCATCTATATGTTGTAACACTTATCTCTTTTATATATTCCTTTATTTTCAATTCAACATTTCCACATGTAAATAAAGTACTCATAATCGCAAAATCATCTGCATAGTTTAGAACTTCTTTAACATTACAAGGTAATATGCCTCCTAATGCTACAATTTTAATATTAGTGATTTTCTTAGCATCTTTTAAAATATTTATTCCTTTAGGTTTTAAGTCTTTCTTACACTTAGTTTCGTATATATGTGACAATGTTATATAGTCTACATTTAAATGATTATTTTTAATTATTCTTTCTAAATCACTAATTTCACTTACGCTATGCAAAGATAAGCCTAAAATTTTATTTTCCTCAAAAATAAATCCTTCTTTTATTAATTTTAAAAAATTTTCAAAAGGTAGATGAATACCACTAAAATTAAGTTTTTTGTATAAATTTAAATTACTATTAATAATTAAATTAAACTTATCATCGGAATAATTTGTTTTATTTACAACCTTCCAATATAAATCAGTTAACTCATCATCACTCATATCTTTTTCTCGTAAGATAATATTCTTTATGCCACTATTTATAGCCTCATCAATAACTTTCAAATAATGATTTTCATCACATAAATGTCTATTAGTTATCAAGTACATTAAAATCTCACCCAATCTTTAAATACATATTGGTATCCAATAGACTTCAGCATATTAGCAACTTCTTCAATACTGTTATCATCATTTGTTTTAAATTGAGCTGTATTTTCTTCTCCCTGAGAGTGACCTCCCACATCTGTTGATACTGCTGCACTTAGTTTTGTAACTCCAAGAGGCATTAAATGTTTTCTCATATCTAAAGTTTCTCTACTTGAAACATTTAATGCTGCATGAGGATCAAATAACCTCATAACAGTTAAAATTTGAAACTCTGTAGCATCGTCAACCTCTACTATATCACTAAAACTTCCTTTAAAGGGTCTGATTCTTGGAGCAGAGTATGCTAGTTCTATATGAGGATATTTTGTTTTCAAATACTCCCCATGTAGAATTGAGAAAAACGCATCTCTTCTAAAGTCACTAAGACCAAGTAATGCACCTATTGATAAAGATCTCATTCCTGCGATAGCTCCTCTTTCTGGTGCATCTAGCCTGAATCTATAATCGGCCTTAGGTCCTTTTATATGTACTTTTTTATAAACTTCCTCATCATAAGTTTCTTGATATATAGTTAGTGAATCTGCACCCTTATAAACTAAGTGGGTATATCCTTCCACATCCATAGGATAAACTTCTATTGCTATTGATGGAAATTTTTTTGATAAAATCTCCACTGCATCACCTATATATTCAATACTCGACATTGTTTCACTTTCTCCAGTTAAAACAATAATATGTTTAAAGCCCTTAGCCGAAACTGCTTCCCCTTCTTTTTCTACTTCTTCTAAAGATAATTTTTTTCTTTTTATTCCACTATGACAATTATAACCACAGTAAACACAGTGATTTTCACAATAATTTGCAATATAAATAGGAGTATATAAAGTAGCAGTTTTTCCACAGTATTGTAATGCTAATTTACTAGCTTTTTGGGCCATAGATTCTAAATGTTTTCTTGCTATTGGCGAAAGTAAATTAAGTATATCTTCGTGATTTAACTTATCCTTTGATAAGCTTCTAAGTACATCACTATCGCTTACCTTCTCAAAATATCTATCAAAGTCAAAATATCTATATTTTTCAATTACCTCATAAAAACTCATTTTATATCCCTCCTATAAGTTCCCTAAAAAACCAGTAAGAGGAGATGATGCATTCGCAAATTCTGATACAGCTCCAGTTTTTGCAAGAAATGCTGCACGTCCACCTTCTACTGCCATTTTAAAAGCTTTTCCCATAGCTACAGGGTCACCTGCTGATGATATTGCTGTATTTACTAAAACTGCTGCCGCTCCCATTTCCATAGCTTCCATAGCTTGAGAAGGCTTACCTATTCCTGCATCAACAATAATAGGAATATCCAATTCTTCTATCATTATTTTTATCATTTCTTTCATTTTAAGCCCTCTATTAGAACCAATTGGTGCGCCAAGTGGCATAACTGCTGCTGCTCCTACCTCTATTAATCTTCTTCCTGCATATAAATCAGGGCTCATATATGGAAGTACTACAAATCCTTCATCTGCTAAGATTTTAGTAGCTTTTATTGTTTCTTCATTGTCAGGTAATAAATATCTAGTATCTGATATTACCTCTATTTTTATAAAATCTCCACATCCCATTCTACGAGATATTCTTGCTATTCTTACTGCTTCTTCAGCCGTTGTTGCACCTGATGTGTTTGGAAGAATTGTCATCTCTTTTGGTATATATGTAAGAATATTTTCATTGCTGTTGTCTAAATCAACTCTTCTTAGTGCCATAGTTATTATTTCACTACCACTTTCTTCTATTACTTTTGGAAGTATTTCATTAGATCCGTATTTTCCTGTCCCAATTAAAAGTCTGCTATTGAATTCGTGCCCACCTAATATTAATTTATCCATTAATTTATCCCCCTAGATATAATCTATAAGTATTTTACTTGCCAAATTTGCCATGTGATTTGCACAAATAGCCACACGAGGCGCCATTAACCCCTCACCTTCTTTTGCTTCATGTACAAAATCACCACATATATAAAACTTATCTCTTATTTTCTTAGTTATAATAATATTTGAATCGTAATATCCTGCCATACCAGAAGATGCTATTAAATATTTATCTCTCATATGAAGTAAAACAAAATTACTTATTTCAGCTTTACAATTTGGATCATCAAAAGCTTCAAGTATTATATCTACTTCATGTAAAAAATTAATATTTTCTCTAGTAATATAAGCATTATGTATTTCAACATCTATGAAAGGATTAATTTTATCTAAATGTTCTTTCATGGCCTCTGTTTTGTACTTTCCAATATCATCAATAAAATATTGCTGTCTATTTAGATTGGAAGGCTCTACAACATCATAATCAACTAGAATTAACTTACCTACACCTATTCTAGCCAACGAAATGGCTATATTCGATCCAAGTCCTCCTAGACCTAAAATAGCTATCTTTCCTTCTTTTAACTTTTCATGCACTTTCGGTGTATGCCTTGCAATCATAAGGTTTTCTAGTTCATTCATAGATGGTTTCTTCCCTTTTTCTATTAAAGTTACTCTATCATTTTCTTTTAATATTTCATCTTCTTTAATAGGAAAACCATTCAAGACTACAACATCACTGCATTTATTGAAAATATTCTTAGCTTTAAAAACACTTATATTATCTTCAACTTCTTTTTCTATTTCATTAACAAATATTTTCAAATCAACCACCACCAATAAAGCTAATAATTTCTATTGCATCATGTTCCTTTAATATATAAGTTTCATACTGCTCATTTTCTAATATTTCTAAATTTATCTCTACTACAACCCTATCTTTGTTTAAGTCGTAATCATTTAATAAATCTAATACAGTTTTATTATTTTGAAATTCTACTACCTTTCCATTTATCTTCATCGTTACACCTCCTCACTTTTTATTTCAATAAAAAATTCGCTTCGCTCATATCGCCAACGGCTTCGCTCGTTGTTCAAGTCACAAAGTTGGAAATTATATGTTATCTACAGAGCAGATAACATATAATTTCCTTCAATATAAAAAAGCCTTACCCGTAGGTAAAGCTTTTAGTAATCACATATCATATGTAAAAGTTCACATATTTCATTATATAACACTCTACTCTTTCCTACGCTGGTATTATCCAGATCAGGTATAAGGGTTAATGTTTCCATCTCTCAGCCTTTTAGGGCACCCCTAGGTAAAACTTTTGAATTTATTTTAATTGTAGTACTTAAATTTATTTTTTTCAAATCAAAATATTTTTATTTTTATATTAATTTATTTTTCTATCCTTGCCACACCAGTTTTTATAGCAGCTTCTCTTACTGCTTTTGCCACATTCTTTACTACATTTTTATTGAAAGCGTCTGGAAGTACGTAATCTGGAGTCAATTCATCTTCACTAACTACATTTGCTATGGCATAAGCTGCTGCAAC
>OKWN01000434.1_pt1 | contig 19511 bp, 16 predicted proteins | sample 1607151 | NCBI WGS metagenome assembly OKWN01 (sample SAMN07501046, study PRJEB24779) | human gut metagenome | isolation source: stool | host: human infant | place: USA: Pittsburgh, PA | reverse complement strand
TGGCTGACTTGGCAGTTAACGATGCAGCAGCATTCGCTAAACTTGTTGAAGTAGCTAAAAACGCTTAATAGCATAACCATATACATTGAGGACTCTCTTTGGAGGGTCCTTTTTTATGTGGTGAAAGTAATGGATTATCAATACTTATATAATATGATATGATATGATATCCTATAGATATCATGTGTGTAATAAATATTGAAAGAGGGGAATTAAAATAATGAAAAAATTATTTTCTATGTTATTGTTAGTATGTATAGTAATACCATTACAGATCCAAGCTATATCGATGGAAGCTATTAAAAATGATAAGAATAATGTTCCTATTCTTACAGGAGAAAATGCTATTACGTATTTTGTAGATAAAAGTTCCATTAAAAGAGTAGAAGAAAATGAGTTTATTTATAAAGCACAGGCAGTTGTATATGAGGTTGAAAATAATAATAGTCGTAGAACTAACTCATATATTCACAAGGTTTTAGTTACTTATCGTTATGATATAAACCATTCTGTAGCCAGCGTATTACGTACTCCACAGTATGCACAAGACTATTCACTTCTCATATATGCTAAACAAGCTAGCTCTGGCATGAAATTAACAATAAATAGTGTGGAGGATTTTAATTATGAAGGTGTGGCTTTGGGGAATTTCGGTAATATTCCACAACAATACGTTGATGTAGCTTTGCGTGATCCTAAATATGTTGTAGGTAATTATATCTTTAAAGAAGCTTATGGTATAGCTTTTGAAAATATGACTCTTCATAAGAAATAAGATAAATGAGTTTATGGAAGTAGCTAAAAACGCATAATAGCATAACAATACAGATTAAGGACTCTCTTTGGAGGGTCCTTTTTTGTATGGTAAAAGTATGATATAGCTACATTTGTATTTAAGAGTAAAATACCGGATCATTTTAGCTGTTTTATAAAGTGAAATAAACTATTAGAAATATGAAATAGAAAAAGAGGAGTTTTATCATAGCCTGTAGAAGTAACACAGTAATGAATCTATTTGAAGGTGTTTGTTAAAAGGAGACATTATTATGGGAATGTTTAAAAAGCTATGTGTGACCTCTTTGTTAGGTGTTATGTTGGCTGTACCTACCTATGCAACTGTTGTTACAGGTAGTCAATCCGATGTAAATATGAAGTTAAACTATCCATTGGTTTATACTAATAATATGTTTGCACAAAAAGCGATTAATACAGACATCGCAAATTATGTACTTGAAGCAAAGGATATGTATTATAACCAACATATTTATCAAGTTTCTCAAAACTATAAGGTTACCTATGAGGATAGTCAAGTTGTTTCAATCCTACTAACTACCTATTATTACTACGCCGGAGCTGCTCATGGTATGTATAATACAAGAGGTCTTGTATATAATAAAGTAACAGGTCAACGCATTCCATTATATAACTATATAAAAATTGCGAATGCAGCACAATTGGATAACGGTTTACGATCCCATGTATTAAGTTATTATACAGGTAATCATATAAAGAGCTATATTCCAAGTGGATGGAGTGTAAAATATGTAACCGATAACTATTGCTTACGTGGTAAGGGGAACATTGATCTAGTTTACCAACCATATGAACTAGGACCGTACGCAGCTGGTAATACCTATATTGGTTTTACACCAAAAGCCATTGAATACTTTAACAGAATGAACTCCTGATAAAAGTATGTTGCTATATTGATCCTAACTGTATTTTGATGAATTAAATAGTATTCTTGTAATATACGACAAAAGCCTATAGTACATTTTTAGTACTATAGGCCTTTATCGTATTTACCATATTATCTTCTAAATCCGCCGCATCCTCTAGTATTAGAGTTTGGACCGCAATAATTTTGGTTGTTATTGGTGCCTGGTGCATAGTTAGTATTGTTCGTATTGTTATCGGAGTTGTATTGTGTGTTAGTGTTGCAATTGTACTGAGAGTTATTGCATACATAATCGTAAGCAAATCCAGTAGATACAACAGCGGTTACGGCTAAAGCAGTCATGATGAGTATACGTTTTGTAAATTTCATAGTAATTACCTCCTTGTTCATATATTTATATTATACTACTATGAGTCAAATAAAATATGATATTCTATACATATATACTATTTGAGAGGCATTATGTGAAAGGATGAGAGTCTATTATGAAACGTGTATTGATGGCTGCACTATGTTTAAGCTGTGTTACGTTGGGAAGTCATGCGATTGATATTAATATACCAGGTGCAGATCCTACAGTAGCAAAAGATGCCTATCAGAACTATCGTAAGACTGGTAATGAAGTCCAAAAGACTGAAAATATTATAGCTAATCAGATACGAGATGAATATAACAATAATGGCTCTAAAAAATGGACACTAGATGAGTTACTATACTTTACAAAAGAATTGTATCATTCTACAAAACAGTCTTCTTCTGTTTTTATTCTTAAGGATAATGGGGCAAATATTAAATTTACTATACCAGAGAGTAGCCAGTTCGGTAAAACTATAAAAGGGGACCCATTAACTACAGATGTTCAAAAAGGAAATTTCCGCTTAATTGAAGGCAATATACATTATACTGTTCGTAAGAGTGGTGAAAGTCAAGTTAAAGAAAATTCGTTCTCGTATCCTACTGTTAGAAATGCTACATGGGAGATTGGGCAGATTAAAAGTGGAGCTTTAGAAGGGGCTATTAACTTTGGTGTGAAAGCTGATCCTTCGCTGTCTTATCATATTAGCTATGATTTGATTAAGAAAAAGGAATTAGAGCTATTAAAGACACATGATCAGGAATACGTGTATAAAGAGCTAATGTCACCATTAGTTAATTATGTACTACCTTCTATTGAACCTGCAAATCAAATACTTTCAAAAACTAAACCCATAACTATTAATGGATTTACTTTCCAAACTTTAAAATCAAGTGATTTAGTGCATCATGGCCCTGATAATGATGCAATTTATATCTATGATGGTAAAAAATATCGTGAAGGTATTATGGTGAGAGAATTAAAACCGGAAGAGTTGACTAATCGTCATCAAATTAATTATAAATTGATACGATTCTTCATTATGCATAAGCCATATTCCGATTTTAAGCCAATTCAATATGCAACGGTTTGGAATGATGCCACTCCTGCTATCTATATGGAAGTAGAACGATCTCAATCTAGAATGTACATTCAATCGCTATATGATGATAAATATTTATATACTCACTTTATAATGGCTGATTTAGATTATAAAACACCAGCAAAAGACTTGCGTGATATAGTTCAATATGTAGACAATGCAAATGACAAAGATAAATACGCTAAAAGCCAAGCTGGGATGGGAGCTATGCCTAAAGGTATATATGAAAACTCATCTGTAAAATAAGGGAAAAATAGTCAACCTCACATATAATTTTGACTTGATTCCAAATTTAATTTATGAAAATATATATGTAAGTTTTACCACATATAAACACTATTACTCTAGTAAAGTGTTTATATGTGGCATTTTTTGTAGTAGAATAAAATTAATTACTATGAATAAATCATGAAAAATTAGGAGATATTATGGGTGCCGAATTAAATCAAAAATTATTTAGTGCTGCTGATAATTTACGAGGTAAGATGAGTGCTGATCAATATAAAGATTATCTTTTAGGGCTAATTTTTTATAAATATTTATCTGATAAATTATTAGAGTCTACAGTTGTAAAAGCTTATAAATCCCTTGATGAATATAATACAGTAGCAAAGCAAACAGAATTGTATAAATCTTATATTTTAAATGATAAAAGCAAAGCGTTTTTTATTGCGACTATGTCAGATACGTTAGGGTATCATATAGAACCACAATATCTTTTTAGTGAGCTTGCTAATTCTGTTAAGGATAACTCTTTTGAATTGGTTCATTTGAGAAATGCTTTTGTACGATTGGAAACGGCATACAAACAGTTCGAAGGTTTATTTGATGATATTGATTTAGATTCAAAACAACTTGGTGTAGATGCGAATCAACGAAATATTACAATTAGTGAAGTTATTAAAAAACTAGATGAAGTTGATGTGTTAGGTCATGATGGTGATGTGATTGGCGATGCATATGAATATCTGATTGGTGAATTTGCTGCTGGATCAGGTAAAAAAGCAGGTGAGTTTTACACCCCCCAACAAGTATCTGATATGATGGCTCAAATTGTAACAATTGGACAAGAGGATACACCATCGTTTACTGTATACGACCCTACAATGGGTTCTGGTTCATTGATGCTAAATGTACGTAAGTATTCAAATAATCCGGATCGTGTACAATACCATGGACAAGAACTTAACGTAACTACATATAATCTTGCACGCATGAATCTTATTCTTCATGAAGTAAATGCTGAAGATCAACGTCTACATAATGGGGATACACTAAATAAAGACTGGCCGACAGATGAGCCGTATATGTTTGATTCTGTAGTTATGAATCCACCATACTCTGCAAAGTGGTCTGCAGATCCTACATTTATGGATGATGCACGTTTTAACCGTTATGGAAAGTTAGCACCTAAATCTAAAGCTGATTTTGCTTTTCTCTTACATGGGTTTTACCATTTAAAAACATCTGGTACCATGGCAATTGTTTTGCCACATGGGGTTTTGTTTAGAGGGGCAGCAGAAGGTATAATTCGAAAAAAATTATTAGAAGATGGAAGTATTTATGCGGTGATTGGGATGCCTGCAAATCTATTTTTTGGAACATCTATACCGACTACTGTAATTATTCTTAAAAAGAATCGCCCAGGACGTGATGTGTTATTTATTGATGCAAGCAATGATTTCACAAAATTCAAAAATCAGAATAAATTAGAACCAGAGCACATAAAACGCATTGTTGATACTTATAAAAATCGTGAAAGTATTGAAAAGTACTCTTATTTAGCACCATTTAAAGAAATTAAAGAAAATGATTTTAACCTAAATATTCCACGCTATGTTGATACCTTTGAAGAAGAAGCTCCTATTGACATGGTTGTACTTGGCAAAGAGATGAAAGCTATTAAGGAAGAAGAAGCAAAATTAGAAAAAGAGATTTATGATATGCTTCTTCAGTTAGATTGTACTGATGAAGATAAAGATTGGTTAAATGGTGTACTTGAGGTATTTAATTATGGCAAATAAACCAAGAATACGATTTAGGGGATTTACTGAAGATTGGGAACAGCGTAAGTTAGGAGATATAGCTACATTCTCAAAAGGTAATGGCTATTCTAAATCAGATTTAGCACCGTCTGGAGATCCAATTATCCTATATGGTCGTCTTTATACAAATTATGAAACCACTATTAGGAATGTAGATACATTTGTTGAATTAAAAGATAAATCAGTTATTAGTCAAGGCGATGAAGTAATAGTTCCAGCATCAGGTGAAACTGTAGAAGATATTTCTCGTGCTTCAGTTGTTAAAGATCAAGGAGTTATTATTGGTGGTGATTTGAATGTAATTAAAGTAAATCATTTATTGGATCCAACATTTTTAGCTCTGACTATCTCAAATGGAGAACAACAAAAAGAGTTGAGTAAACGAGCTCAAGGAAAGTCAGTAGTTCATTTACATAATTCCGATTTACAAGAAGTTAATTTAACATTTCCTCTGCTTAATGAACAAAAAGAGATTTCGACTCTTTTTGAGAAGATGGATAGTATTATTACCCTTCATCAGTGTAAGCTTAAAAAGCTCAATTTAGCTAAAAAATCATTGTTACAAAAATTATTTCCAAGAAATGGAAGTCAAATTCCAGGGGTTAGATTTAAAGGATTTACTGATGCTTGGGAACAGCGTAAGTTTCTTGATTTATTAGATACACAAAATGGAATCAGAAGAGGTCCATTTGGTAGTTCATTAAAAAAAGATTCTTTTGTAAAGAAGTCTGACTATGTAGTATATGAACAACAAAATGCCATATATGATAATTATGTAACTCGTTATTTTATTTCAAAAGAGAAATATAATGAGTTAATTCGGTTTAATATACAACCAGGCGATTTTATTATGAGTGGTGCAGGTACTATAGGTAGAATCTCAATGGTGCCAGATGGCATAAAGAAGGGTGTCTTTAATCAAGCGCTAATTAGATTTAAAGTGGATAAGAACTCTGTTAATCCACTATACTTTCTCAAATTTATGCAGTCAGATATGATGCAAAAACAGCTGACACAAGCAAATCCTGGATCTGCCATGACAAATCTGGTTCCAATGGATGAGTTAAAAAAGTGGGATGTTACCATTCCATCACTTGAAGAACAAAATAAGATAAGCAATTTTATAAATCAAATAGATGAGTCTATTACCCTTCATCAGCGTAAGTTAGAAAGGTTACAAGAAGTAAAAAAAGGCTTGCTTCAAAAAATGTTTGTATAGAATTACAGGGATAACTATATGGGGAAATTAAATAATACAAAAGAAGCTCAGCTCGAACAAAATCTAATTGATTTACTTTGTGCACAACATGGACAATGGACTTTTCGTTCGGATTTAAAAACAGAAGAAGATTTATGGAACAATTTACGTAATATTATTGAGATTCGAAATAAAAGTGAACTTAATGATAATATGTTAACTGATAGTGAGTTTAAGCGAATTCGATCAGAAATATTGGCAAATACTAAAACGCCTTTTGAAGCCGCAAAATGGCTGCGTGGTGAAAAGGGAAAGTGTTCAGTTGTTCTGGAAAGAGATAATGGTTTAGGGCGTATAGAGTTAATTATTTATTCTAGTATTGAAAAAAATGGTGGCTTTTCTTCTTATGAAATAGTACATCAAATTGCAAAAAATAAATCTAACTTAGAAGAACGAAGTCGTCGATTTGATATTACTTTATTGATAGGTGGTCTGCCGATTATTCAAATAGAATTAAAAACAGCCATAGCAAAGGATGGGGTTAAGCAAGCCTATTATCAAATAGAAAAATATATTGATGAAGGGACATTTTCAAATACTATATTCCAAACGCTACAGCTATATGTTATGTCTAATGAACAAACGACTCGATATATGGCTGCTGCTCCAAAAGGTGAGTTACAAGATAAATTTATGTTTGGTTGGCGAACTCGAGATAACACAAGAGTTGAGAATATTAATGAGTTTGCAAAGCAGGTATTAAATATTCCAAGAGCTCATGAATTAGTATCTGAATATATGATTCTTAGTGAAGAAGTAAGCAGTAAGATATTAATGGTCTTACACCCATACCAAATTCATGCTATAGAAGCAATTTTTGAGGCTGCAAGTAAACATCAATCTGGTTATATTTGGCATGCAACTGGTTCAGGTAAGACTATAACTAGTTTTGTATCTACAAAACTACTTGCCCAAAAGAGTGGGATAGATAGAACTATTATGCTGTTAGATAGAAAAGATTTAGATAATCAAACGACATCAGAGTTTACTAAATTTGCCTCTGCTTACTCAACAGGTGTAAATACTAACAAAAATACACTTATAGTCGGTACGGGGAATACCAAGGAGCTTTCAAATGCTCTTAAACAGGATTCAAGTTCTAATGTAGTAATTGTGACTACACGCCAAAAACTAAATAAGGCTGTTGAATACTTGCAAGAAAAAGAACCAGGAAGACTTGCTAACCTTCGAGGAAAACATATTGTATTTATTGTTGATGAATGTCATAGAGCTATTAGTGCTCAAAATATGGATGATATTAAAAAAGTATTTCCAAAATCGACATGGTTTGGATTTACAGGTACACCTATTTTTGAGGAGAATAAAAAGAGTTCTGATGGTCAATATGCCCGCACTACACATGATCAATATGGAGAAGTTTTACATCGATATACTATAAAAAATGCGCTTGAAGATGGATCTGTATTGGGATTTCAGGTAGAACATGAATCTACTATACATCAGGATGAACTGGCGAATGTAGTGTACCGAGCAATGCGTTCGGAAGAAAAAAATATCAATTATACCGATGAGGAGCTAGTGTCCACTATTGAATCTATGAAGGATATTGATAAAGAGCAATATTTACAGAGTACACATTATGAGTCAGATGACCATATTCAATCTGTAATTCGCAAAATTTTAAGCCCTAACAATGCATATAGTAAATTTGTATTCAAAGATGGTAAGCCAACAATGTCTGCTATTTTGACAACTAGTTCTATTGATATGGCGAAGCGTTATTATAAGGCAATTAAGAAATTTACAGCCCATAAGAACTGGTTAGAAACACAGTTTCCCAATAATCCTTTGCGCCAGGGTGCGGTTATGAATGATCCAGATTTTCCACGTGTGGCAATTACATACTCTTTAGAGGAAAATACAAAGGATTCAGCATTAAAAGAAACTGAAATGGCTGAGATTATTGATGAGTATAATCAGATGTTTGGGACCTCTTGGTCTATTGAAAGTATTAATCGTTATAATGGTGACATTAACAATAGGCTAGCGCGTAAAAAGGGTGAGTTTAAAGAATTTGGTAAACATTTAGATTTAGTTATTGTTGTAGATCGATTATTAACAGGATTTGATGCTCCTAGATGTCAAACCTTGTTTGTAGATCGGAACTTACAATATGCTGGACTCATACAAGCGTTTTCTAGAACTAATCGAACATATAAAGGAAAAGATAAAGGTTTGATTACAACCTTTAGAAAACCTGCGACGATGAAGGAACATGTATATGCAGCAACTCGGTTGTATTCTCAAACGAATAATAATAGTAGTTTGATCTACCCAACATATGAAGAATCTAAAAAGAAGTTTAATGCTGCATATACAGCTTTAGTAAAATTAGAGGCTATAAATTCAAATAATCCTATTACTGAATATGCTCCCGTTTCAGATCGAATTAACTTTGTGAAGTGCTTCCAGGATTTAAATAAAGCTTATCGTGCTATTGCCTCATATGATGACTTTAACATAGAACTTGATAATGACAAACATGGTACCTTTTCTAAAAAGATTGCAATTATAGAAGACAATATTGGCTTATATAATACGATAAAAGCATCCTTAAAACCTGATGATAAGAATGAACCTGGTATTGAATTAATTGATTTCTTTGATTCTAGTACAGTACAGACATATACTGTTGATAAAAGCTATATAGATGCTTTATTAAGTGAATATGAGGCGAACAGTCAAGATACTCGTGCAAAAATTGAAGATGCTTTAACAAAGTTGAATAAGAGTGAATCAGTCCGTACTATTTATAAACATATTCTTGATGATATTGATACACAGGTGATAGATAAAGATAGTAATCTATTGAAAATAAAAAGAGAATATTTTACTAAAGCTTATGACTCTATTGTTGAATCCTTTGCATCAACATGGTGTGTTAATCAGGATGAACTTATGGTTTCTGTAAATCAATCTACACTAGGTGAAGATATATACAATAAAAATAGAATAGTAGGCAGTGCTAACTATCCTGTATATGTACAACAACACCCCGATTCTGATCCATTTTCATACCCTCAACACATGATAGAAGCATGGGAAGTATGTTTGTCTGATGAAGTTATACCGTTAAGAGATGAATTGAAGTAGCAACATAAAATCCTAAAGTATATTTGTTAATAATAGAATATCCGAAGTTTTGTCCGTATATGGTCAGAAACGTTTAGATTTGGTCGTATTAGACATTATATGGTGTTTAATACGGCTTTTTATTTTCTTGGGAACAGCGTAAGCTGGGAGATTTAGCTGAAATTGTACGTGGTGCATCTCCAAGACCGATAAGTGATTCAAAATGGTTTGATAATAATTCAGATGTAGGTTGGTTAAGAATTTCAGATGTTACAGCCCAAGATGGTCGAATTCAATATTTAGAACAAAAAATATCTAAATTAGGTCAAGATAAAACTCGTGTTGTAAAAACACCACATTTATTATTGAGTATTGCCGCAACAGTAGGAAAACCTGTAATCAATTACGTTCCAACAGGTGTTCATGATGGTTTTTTAATTTTTCTAAATCCTAAATTTAATATTTTATATGCTTTCTGGTGGCTAGAAATATTCCGAGAAGAATGGAATAAGTATGGTCAACCAGGTAGTCAAGTGAATTTAAATTCTGATTTAGTAAAAAATCAAGTTATTAATATACCAAATGAAAAAGAACAAGAAAAAATTAGTTCATTTTTAGAGGCTCTTGATAGAATTATTACCCTTCATCAGCAAGAGCCATTTCTATGTGGGAACAGCGTAAATGGTGGGGTAGAATTATGTTGACAATAGAGGAAAAATCCGAACTATTTTATATTTATTACGAAAAGTGGATACGAATTTATAAAGAAGGGGCTATTCGTAATGTAACAATGCGAAAATATGAGATAACTCTATTATGGTTAAAAAAATTAGTTCCTGAACTTAAGCTTTCACAATTAAACAGAATATCGTATCAACAATTATTAAATGATTATGCAGAGTTTCATGAACGACAAACAACAATGGACTTTCATCATCAAATTAAAGCAGCTATATTGGATGCAGTAGATGAAGGATTTATTGATAGGGATCCGACGCGGAAGGCTATTATAAAAGGTCGGTCACCGAGAATAAAGAAAATCAAATATCTAAATCAGTTTGAATTACATACCTTGTTAGTTAACTTGAAGTTGACATCCGAGATTAACTGGGATTGGTTGATATTGATAATAGCAAAAACTGGGATGCGATTTTCAGAAGCTTTAGCATTAACGCCAAAGGATTTTGATTTTTCACATCAATCATTGATTGTGGATAAAACGTGGGATTATAAAGGAAATGGTGGATTCCTGCCAACGAAGAATCGCTCATCAGTGAGAAAAATACAGCTTGATTGGCAAACAATCATAAAGTTCTCAGAACTAATTAAAGGCTTACCTGAAGATAAGCCTATATTTGTGAAAGGTCGTGTATTCAATTCGACAATAAATGGTGTATTAGAACGGTATTGTAAAAAGTTGGGAATACCAGTCATATCAATTCATGGTTTACGACATACTCATGCCTCGTTGTTACTTTTCGCAGGGGTATCGATTGCAAGTGTTGCAAGAAGACTAGGGCATGCAAGTATGACGACGACACAAAAAACATATATCCATATTATTCAAGAAATGGAAAATAGAGATATTGATCTAGTGATGCGGTCTATGGCTGGATTAGCATGAGAATTATTATATAGAAATGGCTTTTACTGATGAAGGGTAATATTTTTACTCAATAGGCTTAATAGGGTTCCTATTTTCTTCTGTTCCTCAATATTAGGAACTAAAAGTTCCTTATTTAAGAAATGATTATGATCTAATTTATTTGATGAATTTCCTGATGATGTAATAGATTTTGCCAATATAGGAGCCATCACTCGTTCAAGTTGAATCGCATATTTCCAAAAATCTAAATCATATTCGGTAATAGGTCTATAAATGGGAAATAGCTCTGAAATGATACCAGTACCTATATCATTTAATACAAATCGACCAAATTTAAATTCATTATTTGGATGTCCCTCAAAAGCTATATCTCCTTTTTTCATCACATAGGTACGTGTATCTAAATTATTTGATTGTACTTTATCAGGATCCTGAAAATACATCTTTGCAACAGAAATCCATTTATCCCGCCCTAAAGTTCCATCATTACGTTCATTTACACGTTTATATAAATCCCCTAACTTACGCTGTTCCCAAGTAATTTTAAGGAGATAAATATGCAGAATTTTGATAATTATAATTATGAAAAATATGAAAAATGAGTGGAACTGAGTTTCGATTAAAGGTAAGTGAATTAGAGGTGAAATTGTCTGAAATTGGATTATCTTAAATTAAAGAATATGCTAGTGGCGGCTTAAAGGCACTACTTTTATTAAATGGTGCAGCTGGTATAGCTATCTTAGCTTTTCTAGGAAATATTTTGGGAACTGAATTTGAACGTTGGATTAGAGGAATTGCATGGGGATTAGTTTTCTTTTCGATAGGTGCCTTTTTTTCAACTATTTCTTGGTTATTTGCCTATATATCACAAACATATTATAACGAAGCTAATGGTAATGATAAAATGATTAAGAATGGTACTATCTGGCGTAATACTACAATTATAACTGTTGTTGTTAGTGGAATCGCTTTTCTTGTTGGTGGATTTTTGATATTTTATGTTATAACTAGTTATTAAATTACTATGAAATAAATGAGAAACATAAGATGTTCTTATTTGAGTAATATCTTTAAGAAACAGTCTGACTATACGGTTAAACTGTTTTTATTTGATTTTCATGAAATCTCTTTCTTCTACCTGTATAATATTTTCATTAGTCTAATGAGAGGGTAGGTATAGATGAAAGATACTGCAAAGCAAATTATAAAGTATTGGTATTCACTTGAATGTTTGCAACCGAAAGAGGTTCCTAAGTATAAAGCAATTCCTAAGAAGTATGTTAATGAGCTTGTATTTACTACTGAGAATGATACAACTACTATTTATCAACAGTCTGTAATAAAACCTTATTGGAAAAGAACAAATTCGCGTGTTTCTACGTATGTAGTCCCGTTACCAAATGATTCTTATAATTACTCTATTACTGATGAGATTAAATATTTTAAGGATGAAAAGGACTATGTTTTAGATGATGAACATGCTGTTCTATTATGTGTAGTTAAAGGGACTGAAGTATTAGAGGCCTTCATTGATAAACTAGAAATTGAATATCCTGAAAAACCATATTTAGGGAATGTGTATAGTGCATCGTTTGTTGTTGATGCAGAGGGATACTATAAAGAGGGGAGTCTTCAAATTGCTCCTTTTATTTGGGTGATTTATCAAATGATGTCTCAGCCTGATGTGGAGTTTAAAGATATTAAGCTAGATGGTTGGCATGAGATTGTTAAATCAATTGAAGATAGTTTTAATCTTCCTGAGGAAAAAATATCTCTTGATAATGCTGCACGTGTAATTAATACATATTTACGAGAGCATATCTTAGAACCTATGGGTATTACCATGTTCCGTGCTGGTGATATTTATGGCTACTGTGGTTTTCAGGCAGAGGAGATTCAGCTAGTTAAAGCTGAGACAATGCCTATTAATGATTTAAAATCTAGCTTTTTCCTCGATGATTTACAGTTGGTGTTACAACACATTGATACATTAAAGGATAAAGATAAGTTATTGTCTTATATCAATAGTCTTAATCAGGATATTGAGCATTATGATTTGTTAAAGGATACTGATCAGATGCGCAAATGGTATAATCCTAAGGTTTTACCATATGGTAGATGGCCTTCAAAGTTTAATTTATCCTTTATGCAGCAAATTGCTGTTAATATTGCTAAGGAGAACCCTAAAGATATCTTTTCTGTTAATGGACCTCCTGGTACAGGCAAAACCACATTATTGAAGGATATTATTGCTAGTAATATTGTTGAACGTGCTGTTAAGTTTTGTGAAAGCAATCATGTAAACGATATATTCGAAAAGGTTGTGGGTCGGGATGGGACCTCTTTTTACTATGATATACCTAGTGATATTGCAGTATATGGCATGCTGGTGCTTTCATCAAATAATAAGGCCGTTGAAAATATTACATTAGAATTGCCAAATATTTCCTCTGTGGAAGAGGGGACTAATGGGTCTACATTATTTCATCCAGATTCCTCTAATCAACAGGTTGATTTATCTTATTTTGCTAAGGATAAGAAGTATCAATTTGTAAAATCTAATGAGGTATATTTTACCTTTTTAGCAGATCGTTTAGCAGAGAGTAATGAACAATGGGGCCTAATTTCTGCGAGACTTGGTAAGAAGTCTAATATAAATACATTTATGCCAGTATTAGATGTATTATCCTCAGATATGTCCTCTATTATGCGTGTGCCTAGTGCTCAAGATGCTTTTGAAAGTGCCAAGAAACAGTTTCAGGCTCAACATAATCTTGTAAAAGCATTATTTACTTATGTAACAGACTATGAAGAGAATATTCATTTGATTCAAGAATTAAAGGTTAAAATCGATAAATTAAAAGAGGAAGTTCTTGTAATCAATGAACAATTAAGTAAGTATTATGATTTAGATGATAATTTGTTGAAGTTGATAGAGCGTAAAAATAGTATTGAGTCTAAATTAATAGAGTTGAACAGCAAACGTTCTATTATTGATAAGATTTGGAATGCTACCAACTGGTCTATTTTAGAAGCCATGAGTAATGCTGCATTGTTATCAGTTATTGAAGACGAGACTACAAAGCTTCAAAATGATAAAGGTGAATTAGATGCATTACACCAGTTGGTTAATGAGCGTGAATCTATAATCAATACGAAAGATGGTTTATTAGCTGATATTAAAGGGCTTGATAATACTCTTCAAAAAATAGAAGAAATACAGCAAGATATTTTAGGTACATTAAAAATTAGTACTAAAGATTCTATACATTGCTTTGATGATATATCGTCAAAGTTAATGTCAGCTGATATGGATAGAGCGGAGGCACACACAGCTTTCTTATATGTGTGTAATTATTTGAATGAATGTAGAGAACGTTTGCTATATGATGCCTTACAATTACAAAAGACTGTAGTTATGAATGATGCTTTCAGAAAAAACATGCAATTACTTAGTCAGTATTGGGGCTCATTAAGTGATAGGAAAAAATTGCAGAAAAACTTTGATCTTAACATTATTTTTCCTGCACTAATTAATTCATTGATGATTGCAGTTCCTGTTATTTCCTCCACCTTTGCTGCTGTGGAGAGATTTTTGATTAATTGTAAATCTGAAAGCTCGTTAGGTACCATTATTATTGATGAGGCAGGGCAGGCGTCACCTCATATGCTTGTAGGGGCATTGTTCCGTGCGCAGAAGGCCGTAGTAGTTGGTGATCCTAAACAGATTGAACCTGTACAAACTGTACAGGATTTGTTTGTAGAAAAAATTGGTGGCGAAGGTATTGGTAAATATCGGAGTAAAGAGCTATCTGTACAAAGTTTAGCTGATGCACAAAATCCATTTGCAGGCATTATCAAAAATCTTGATGGTTCCGAATCTTGGGTCGGTTGCCCACTCGTTATTCATAGACGCTGTAAAGATCCAATGTTTACAGTCGCTAATGAGTTATCTTATGGTGGTTTTATGATTAATAAGACTATCAATCCGAAAGGGCCTATTGAGCCATGTAAAGAGAGCTGTTGGATAACTTATGATGGAAGTAATATTGAATCTACTACGGGTAAAGATAGATATATACAAGTACAAGGCCAAATTGCTTTTGAACTGATTCAAAAGTTACGAGCAAGAAATGTGGAGTTTAAAGATATTTTTATCATTACACCATTTACTAGTGTTGCATATGGGTTTAAAAAGTATATGGGATCCCTTAGTAATGATATTGTGAATTGGACCAAGGAGGATAATAAGAAAGATTGGTTAGATGATAATATAGGGACTGTACATACCTTCCAAGGTAAAGAGGCTAAAGTCGTTATTTATATGTTAGGCTGTCAAAGCGATGGCACGGCTAATGGGGCTATTAAATGGGTTAACGCTAACAATGTAAATGTAGCCTTTACAAGAGCAAGGGAGTATATCTATGTTATTGGTGATGCTCCGAAATGGGCTGAACTCAATAAAAATCTTGCATTTGCCCAAAGGTACTTGCCTATATATACTTTAGAGGATTTTTAAGCGAATAAATTGCAATGACTATAGTAGATTACTAGATTATAAGGCATAGGTTACTATAGATGTTTCTATAAAGAATTTATATGTACAATAAAGGTTTATAAAAGAAAACAAGGAAAGAAATCCTTAGACTCCTTTCCTTGTCCAGATATGATATAGTTTATATCCAAGTGAGGCATAAATGGTTTGGTCGCCAGACTTCGCTTCTAGTATTTATAATTGAAAAAACGGTCTGACATCATGTCAGGCCGTTTCTCCATGCTTAAATGGAGTTATTAGTTGTGTAATTCTCGTTTTCCGTATATTTTTAGGACTATAGCAATAATTGTATTTAACACAAATAGAGCGGCAAAACATTCTAAAGCAGTAGTATAGCCATATCCTGCTTCGTGAAAGTATGATACGAGCATAGGGCCTGTGATGCCCGCTAATCCCCAAGCAGTTAGAATACGACCATGAATGGTAGAAAGTTGGCGTATACCGTAGAGATCTGCAAGATATGCTGGCATACAGGAGAACCCGCCACCATAGCAGGTGATAATGAGAAGAATTAAAATTTGGAATGTTAGGGCGCTATTGGTTTGGGCGAGTAAATAGAATGCGACGATTTCTATAATAAAGAAAAGTATGTAAGTTTTTGCTCGTCCAAGGTAATCGGAGATCGTAGACCATGCAATGCGACCCCCGCCATTGAAGATACCGATGATACCAACCAGTGATGCAGCTGCTGTAGGTGTCATACCAATGGCTTCTTGCGCCATAGGTGATGCTAAGGATAGTAGACCTATACCACAGGTAATATTAATAAAGAATACCCACCAAAGGGCACCGAATTGCCAAGTTTTCATGGCATCATTGGCTAGCATGCCATGGGTATGAACGTACATGGTAGATTTATCTTTCGTAGTTCGAGTTGAGTGTTTTTGTTGAGGTGCTTTCAAATAGAGCGAAGAGGCACCCATAATCACTAGATAGATTACACCGAGGATAATGAAGTTATTTACCAATCCAAATTGAGCTACGAGGAATTGCATAAGAGGCCCTGCAATGAGAGAAGCAAATCCAAAACCCATAATAGCTAAACCAGTAGCAAATCCTGGGCGATTTGGAAAGTATTTCACGAGCGTAGAAACTGGTGTTATATAACCAATGCCTAGTCCAATGCCACCGATGATGCCGTAGAAGAGATAGAGTAAGGTAAGATTGTGTATGCTAAGTGCATAGGCCGTACCCAATAATCCGGTTACCCAGAATAACATAGCGAGAAGTCCACTTTTCTTAGGGCCAATTTTTTCTGCAAAGGAGCCAAGAAAGCCCGCAGATAGTCCGAGCATTAAAATGGCTAACGAGAATGTCCATGTTGTTTGCGATAAAGTAAAACCCATATCTGCCATAATAGGACGTGTGAGTACACTCCATGCATATACGCTACCAATGGATATGTGCAAACCAATGGCTGCTAATGCAATAAACCAACGATTTCTCATAAGAAAACTCCTTTCATATAGGTGAGATACTCAGATATAGATAAAGAAGCATTTGTTACGAGAAGGCAATAAAAAAGACCATCTGAACAAAAGCTTGCCCAGACGGTCGGCTATCACACGATGTGTGCTACTGTGCATGTAGTCAATTCTACGTATCCGTCAGCCCAGTAGGAATATATTACAAATATAGCAATTGAAAGGACATCTTGTCGGTGATCTAAGTCACTATCGTATGCATTATGATGATTTATAATTGAAAACAAGGAAAGAAATCTTTGGATTTCTTTCCTTGTTTAGATATGATATAATTTATATCAAAGTGAGGCATAAATGGTTTGGTCGCCAGACTTCGCTTCTAGAATTTAATGTTGAAGAAACGGTCTGACTTCACAGTCGGGCCTTTTTTCATAGCCTAATTCTGTGAAAAGCTAACTTTTGCTAGATGTCAATTCATTTAGCTGCCATGATAATGGTCGCCACAAGTATGCCAAAGGAAATCATTAATGATAACACTTTGAATGTACTCATATTGATCACCGCCAATCTCTAGAAGATTAGCAAAGGCTGGACCCATTTAGAGGCCTCAAGTTCAATATAGTGTTGTGGATAATAAAAGTAAATAGATTAGAGGTTCCTAATAGTCACCTAGGTGACCAATAGGAACCTTTTTCGCTTTGTAATTATTATTATAGGATAGATAAATTATGTTACAATACAAATAAGATAATAGTTTTTAGGGAGAGGGAAACTCATATGAAACGTTATATTATGCTATTGACTTTAGGTTTATGTTTTGTAGCACCAATGCTTTCACAAGCAGTGGATATAAGACCTATCATACATGTTACGAATGTACATAATGGCCAATATGATGAAGAATTAGATGCTATTACAGCAACCAAGTTTTATGGACCGTATCAGTTCCGTGTATTGAAGGATGCTGTAGAGACTAAAGGGGAAACTAAAGATATAGATGGCAGAGCCTTTAGAACCTCTGATGGTGTTTTTATGCATGTGAAGGCTAGATCTATCGATAATACAAGTATCTCTTTAGATAAAGAGATTGAAAAAATTGTTAAAGATAGAACGGTTCCTGAACCTACTGCAAAGATGGTATTGCCTGTTAAGCATGATGTAACAGAGGTCGATAATGATGGTGTGCGCAGTTTACTAGCTGAATTTATGTATGGCTGGCCATTACATAATAGGACGGACATGGTATTAGTTACTGATTATGAAGATACTCGTTACTATTATAAGTTGCAGTTTTATAGAGACAAGCTACCAAATGGTGTTCGCATTGAGCAGTTGCGCCAGATGATTATGGATGCGCGGTTTAGTTATAAATAAGGTGTATTTGATCAGACGCCCATATTTGTTTATCCTAATGTATTTAGTCAGTCTGTAATATTTAGCTGAACGGGTATAGTAAAAGTAAATTAAAAAGAGGTTCCTATGAGTCAACTTGTGACCATCAGGAACCTCTTTTGTTGTGCAAGAGTTTATATAGTTTTCAAACTATTATAATATGCTTTTACCTAAAGGAAATACAGTTTTACCGAATACTTTGTTAACAAGTACAGCACCAGAACCGTAGAAGCCCAAGAGGGATATGAATAATTCAGACCATGCTGCAAGAGCGAAGAAGCCTGTTTTGCCACCTAAGAATAGGTCTGTTGCTAGACCGAAGAATAGGAAGCAGATAAGTAACATAATAGCGAATACAACTTTGTTTGTTTTTAAAGATGCAATAGTACCAAAGATAGAAAAGATTAAGAAGCCGACAAAAGCAAATGCTAATTGTGTTACATCAAAACCTTTATGAATTTCAGGACCGAAGGAGCCCATTTGGATCAACCAAACGCCAGCCATTGCAGACCAGAATAAACCGTACGCACCAAATACAACGGATCCAAAAGGATTGTTTTTCTTGAAATCAAAATAGCTTGCCATTAATTGGGCCAATGAACCTAATAAAACAGCCCAAGGTATAATAACGGATGTTGTTGGGCCAGACCAGCCTACGCGGGATGTGGATACCACAAAACATACTACAGCGAGACCAAGTAGACCAAGACCAGTAGGATCTGCTACATTTTCACTCATTTCAACTTTTCTTACTTCCTTTTCCATTTGTTCCTCATTTCTCTGTCAACTAACTACAACCATACAGTAGAATATTCACATGGTATTGTGCGGTCATATCCTGTTTAATATACTCTCTATTGAATTGACGGCGTATCTATGTGAAAGCACTGCCCCATAAATATAACATATATCACATTTTTGAGGCGATAGATTTGGAATAGGAGCTATGCGTAAAATGTATAATGTGAAAAATGAAATAAAATTGAGCAAATAAAAGAAAAAC
>OKWN01000432.1_pt1 | contig 19615 bp, 16 predicted proteins | sample 1607151 | NCBI WGS metagenome assembly OKWN01 (sample SAMN07501046, study PRJEB24779) | human gut metagenome | isolation source: stool | host: human infant | place: USA: Pittsburgh, PA | reverse complement strand
AATAAGTGAAGGTCAAAATAGAAATCAAATAAAGAATGATAGATCATTTTGGGAACTAGCTAAAATTTATGCCATGCAAGAAAGGGCAGTTTTATATGACTGGTGTATTTGCGAAGGTAATTATCCTTTATCTTCTTATGGTATCGAACTTTTAGAAATGTTTTTAAAAGATTTTAAAATGGATTAATGAGGATGGTGTAAATGAGCAACATAAGTATTAAGCTTACTAGAGACAATTTTAATTTTAGATTTAAACAATATGAAGGAATGTATTTTCATGCTGACATAAATGAAAATAGTGAAGTTATAAAATATAAAATTACAAAGGATAAAGAGGGGAATGAGTTAAAAGAATTTGGGAATACTCATTTGAAGGAGAATATGATCTACATACCTCAAATAGAAGCTTATATAGATTTAAAGAAAATAAAATAAAATTACAAACCAAAAAAGAGAGAATATATCTCTCTTTTTTAGTTTAAATCAAGTGTTATTTCTGAAATTACATTAGATGGATTTTCTATAACAAATTGAGGTAATACTTCATAATATTCTCGATCAATAAATCTTTCAATTTCTTCAATTTCTTCAACTTCTTTTTCTGTCACAAATAGCACTATATTTGAGTTTTGTATAATATCATTAGATAATTTATTTACTATACCGTTTTCATTTTGTACTTCGTAGTTTACAATTATTCCAATCTTAGAAGCTGTTTCTTTAAGGAGCTTTCCGCTTAATTCATTATCGCATATTGCTGCTATTTTTATGTTCATTAATCATACCTCTTTTCTTAAAACTAAGTATATATAATTATAATAAATTGTTAAGAAATTACAAGTCTTATAATTATAAAAAATATACTTATGCACTTATTGGTGTAAACCCTTCACCAAATACTTCATGCACATCGCTAACTATTATAAAGGCATTTTTATCAACTTTTTTAATTAATTTCTTTAAATGAACTTCTTGTTTCTTATTTACAACGACTATTAATACACTTTTGCTATTATCAGTATAACCACCTTTTCCATCAAGAATAGTTATACCTCTTTTAATATCATTCACAATAGCATTTTTTAGAGCTTCTTCTTCGTTTGTTATTATCATAAAGCTTTTTGAATAATCAAATCCTGCAACAATAAAATCTACCATTTTTACGATAACATATAAGCTAATTGCTGAATATAAACCTGTTTCTAAATTCTTATTAACTAAACCTGACGATATCACAACAAGTCCGTCTATAAATACTAAGCATTTTGATAAAGGAATGCTTGGGATAGCCTTGTTAACCATCAGGGCTATTAGATCTGTTCCTCCAGTGGAACCATCAACTCTAAATATAATTCCTAGTCCTAACCCCAAAAGTATAGCTCCTGTTATTGCTGATAATAAAACATCATTTGTTACTGTAATTTGAGAAAATGAAGATGTAAGCTTTAGACAAGTTGATAAAAGTAACATACCTATTAAAGTCTTTAGAGCATCTTTTTTCCCTAAAATTTTGATTGAAAATATTATTAGAGGTATACCCATTATTAACATTATTGCTGATACAGATAAACCACTAATTTTGCTTAAAACTACAGATAGACCACTTAAGCCACCTGGTGCAATAGTGTAAGGACTAAAGAACATGTTTATACCAATACTTGCTAGTATACATCCTATAATCATACCTAAAGCTTCTGTTATGATATTTTTTAAATTATTTTTCATATATATCCCTCCATAAAACATATTATAACAATTATAATAGAATTTTACTAATAATTTGAAATAATATTAAATATTAACTTTATTCAGAAAATACAAACTAATAAAATAAATTTAAGATGTATATTAAGTTATTAATTTTACAAAAATTTACATTAAAATTTAATATTTTTAGGTATAATGATAATTAAGTAGAAAACAAGAGGGGAGACAGAATATGAAAAAATATATTGCAGGATTTAGGAGTAATAATTCTAAAAAAAAGAAGAAAGCTAGTATATATTATTTTTTAATTACTTTGCTATTTATTTTAGGATCATCCAAGGATATAAATGATATATCACTTTATCTACTTTTTTTGATGACACCGTCATTAGTATGTAATTTTAAAGCATTCATTAAGAAAATAAAAAATAAAAAGAAAAAAGAAGTATTTTTGCGAACGTTAACAAGTTATTTAATAGTTTTATGTACTTTCATAATTACAACACCAAACTTAAACGAAGTTATAGCAGACTCACAGCTATTATCGCAGGCTCTGAATAAATATAATACAATTTCTTTAAATATTAATAAAAAAGAAAATAAAAGTAATCAAAATAATAAAAATGAAGAAGATGAAAATACATCATCGAACGTTTATGAAGCTCAATTACATTTTATAAATACGGGGAATTCAGATGCAATTCTTATTAGACAAGGAGGAGAATCAGCTCTTATTGATGGTGGAGATAATGATGATGAAGAAACTGTAGTTAATTATTTAAACGATATAGGTGTAAAAGAGCTAAAATACGTTATAGCTACACATCCAGATGCCGATCATATAGGTGGGTTAGATGCTGTAATTAATTCAATTCCTGTAAAAAATGTTTATGTAAGTAATGGAGATGCAAATACAAAAACTTACTCAGACTTTATAAATTCAATGGCTAAGAAAAGTTTATACCCTAGTGTACCATTATTAGGAACAGAATTCTATTTAGGAACATCAAAGTTTAAAGTGTTATCAGCAGCAAATCTTAAGAACCCAAATGATAATTCTATTGTTTTAGAATATGTAAACGGTAATGATAAGGTATTGCTTATGGGAGATGCAGGATATGATATTGAAAGAATTATTAAGGTGGATGATGTTGACTTAATTAAGGTAGGCCACCATGGTTCTAATACTAGTTCTGATATTAATTTTATAAAGAAAATTAATCCTCAGTATGCTGTAATAACAGTTGGGAAAAACAATAGATATGGTCATCCAAATAAAGAAACTATGCAAACTTTAAAAAATGAAAATATAGAGGTTCACAGAAGTGATGAATGTGGACATATTTTATTCAAATCAACAGGTAACGGGTTAGTTATTAATTGTAAAAAAGGGAGCTACAATTATGGACGTTAATAACATATAAATTTAATTGTTTTACGAAAATAATATAATAATATTATTTTATTAAAGACATTATCATCCATAAACAAAACTTATGATTAGCATGAAAAAGTTAAATATATAAAATATTGAAATCCTATTTATTTTTTGAATAATGGTGATATAATGATGTACATAGTTAAGGCCGGCAAGAAAATAAAGTGTAAATATAAAATTGACAGAGGTGATTAAATGAGACAGTATTTAGATAAATTAGAAAATTTACACATCGGAATAAGTGGTACATGTTTAGCATTTATAACATTAAGTAACTGCTGGTTAATAAAAGATATAAATTACTTAAAACCACTATCTATAGGATTAGCAGTAATAATGTTATCACTAATGTTTATAAGATTAATAAAATTCCCTAAAACAATGTTAAAAGAACTTAAAGATCCAGTAATGGGAACTTTTTATCCAACATTCGGTATGGTAACTTGGTTAGTATCTGCATATTTTTATCCACATGCACCAAAGTTTTGTTCAGCGTTATGGATAGGGGCAGCTATATATCATTATTCTATAGCAATTTATTATACAATAATAAGAATTAAAGAAAGAAACTTTAACAATGTAATGCCTACATGTTTTATTATATATACGGGCATGATAACAGGTAGTGTTGCCAGTGTGGGAATGGGTGGAATAATACCTGCTATAGCACATTTCATGCTAATGTTTGGATTTACTTTTTATACAATATTATTACCAGTAGTTTTATACATTGTTTTTAAAAGTGAAATATTAGATGATAAAAAACTACCTACTGTAGGGATTGTTTGTTCTCCAGCGCCACTAGGTATTGTTGGTATTTTATCAATAGAGCCACACCCAAATATGTATATGTTAACATGGCTTATAGTTACTGGATTAATACTTTTAGGTGTTGTCTATGCTTATATAATTAAGCTTTTTAAAGAAGGATTTAAACCATCATATGCAGCATTTACATTTCCCTTAGCAATAGCAACATTAGCAGCATACAAATTATCATCATTCTTTGTATCAACTGGACATGCAAATTTAGGTCATCTATTTGGAGTATTAGGTAATGTAGAAATATTTATTGCAACTTATGTAGTATTCTTTATACTACTAAACTTTATAAATATGTTTTTAAAAGCTATAAATCCTAGATTAGAAGAGTTTGTAGAAAAGGAAGAGCAAATACTAGGTGGAGCTATTTATAGCAAGGATGCAAATCAAATATAATAATTAATATCATAAATAAACCTCTTAAAATCTTATTAACGGTGATAGATTTTAAGAGGTCTTTTATAGTTTAAATTAGTTTTAAGAATTTAAGAACTAATAGACATACTAAAATTAATAGTGCAGCCTTAAAAATCATAGATGTAAAAACTTTTAATAGTTTAAGGCCAACTCCTATAATAACTACTAAAAGACAAATTTTTAATAATAAATTTAAATCCATATGTATTCCTCCTATAATATAGAATATTATAATGTCGATGTATATATAATATATTTTTTTTGTCAATTAATCAAGTTTTTCATTTTTTGAATAATAAAGCTGATTATAAAAATAATATAATAGATGTAATTTATCCAAACATAAAATTACATCTTTATTACAATTTTGAAAAAATATTCATGAAGTAGATACAATGTAATATAATATCTATTATTGCAATTATTATATTAAATAAAATAGGAGTAAGAAAGATGATGAGTTCAAAATTTTCTTTTGGAAAAATTAAAGATTTACCTAAAGAATCTGGATTAGCACATAAGAAGGCTATTATCTTGGAGAAGATGGGAAAGTTAGATGAAGCAATTGAATCATATAAAATCTCAGCAGAAGAAGGTAATGTAAAGTCACAATATTCATTAGGGAAAATATATTTAAGCAGAAAACAATACCATGAGGCAGAAAGATGGTATTCTATGGCATTCAAAAATGGTCATGAAAATGCTGCTTATGATTTAGGGAATATGTATTATGATTTAGAAGGATACGAGTATGCGCTATATTGGTATGAAAAAGTTGCCATGGAAGGAAATGTGAAGGCGCAAAATAATCTTGGAGTGGTTCATTATAAATTGGGTGATTATTTAAGAAGTGAAAAATGGTTAAAGATTGCAGCAGATGATAACTTGGGATCAGCATGTTTTAATTTAGGTATCTTATATCTTCATTTAGAAAAAGAAGAGGAAGCTATAGAATTTTTTAAAAAGGGTTCTGTATTACTTTCTGATGATTGTAAATACAATTTAGCTATTTTGTATAGAAAAAATGATAATGAAAAGAATGCTATTTCTATGTATAAACAATTGTATCGTTCAGCTCATGCAAAGGGATGCTATAATATGGGTCTAATCATGGAAATAAATAAGGATGAAAGTGAAGCAGAAAGATACTATTTAAAAAGCTGCAAAAGTGAATTTTCAAAAGCGCAGTATAGGTTAGCTTATTTATATGACAGACAGGATAGAAGAGAAGATGCTATTGAATATTATGAAAAGGGAATTGAACATGATAATCCATTATGTAAATTTAGATTAGCTAATTTGTGTAATAGAGAAAATGAAATAGAAAGAGCAAAGATGTATTATGATCTAGCTTCTAATGATATGGTAGAGGCTAAAAATAATTTAGCAGGATTATATTTTGAAGAAGAAAACTATGATAAAGCTATAAAAAATTACGATGAAGCTATAGTTGATGGATGTAAAGTGTCTATAGAAAATATAGGTGATTTGTATGACCAAATAGGAGATATAGAAAAAGCTATATCATATTATCAACGAAATTCTACTATTGTATCTTCTCAAATAAAATTGGGAGATATATTTAAGAGGATTGATAACATCGATGAAGCTATTGTTTGGTATGAAAAAGCATTTGAGAATAAAGATATTTATGCAGCATATGCCTTAGGGTTAATATATGAGTATCTAAAAGATTTTGAAGAGGCCAAGAAGTATTTTATCGTTGCAGTTGAAAACAATCATGTAAATAGCCGTATACACTTGGGAAGGATATATTATAATGAAGAAAATTATGAAGAAGCTAAAAGGATGTTTGATATATCTGCCAATGAAAATAATGTTTACTCACAACATATGCTAGGTTTGATATATGAAAATCATTACAATGATTACACGAATGCAAAATATTGGTATGAAAAGTCTAAGGAACAAGGATGCATTGAATCAATTTATAATTTAGGTCAACTTTCTTTAAAATTAGGTGAAATAGAGGAAAGTGAAAAATACTTTATAGAAGGTGTAAAAAAAGAAGATAAAAATTGTGAATATATGTTAGCTTATTTATACTATGAAAAAAGTAAAAATATATTCAAAGACCTTAGTGAAGCTCATTATGGAAATAGTGAAAAAATTTATAGCACTCTTTTAGAGTTAGATGTAGATAAAAATGAAAGACTGATTGCACAGTTTGAAGAAATTATGGAGGAAGAGGAAGAAGAGTACATACCTCAATATATTTTAGAAGTAAGTGAAAACTTAGAAAATGAGTTTGAAAAAATTGAATCTGAAATGAAAATAGAATATTAAAATAAAGGTGCTTAGATGAAAACTCATATAAGCACCTTTATTACTAAAAACTTTATATATTTTAATATTTAAAGTTTTTTAAGTATACAATGAAGAATATTTATTTACAATAATTTATTTTTTGATAAAAGTATAGATAATATTAAACAAATAATTGCTGATATAAATAGTATTATCCAAAATCCATTGGGATCTGATGAAAACGGAATATTTTGAACGTTCATTCCAAAATATCCTGAAATCATTGTAGGTATGGATAAAATAAGCGTCACAACAGTTAAAAGTTGCATTACGTTATTTTGGTTATTATTAACAATAGCACTAAAAGCATCCATGATTCTACTAAGTATATCTCCATAAATAGAGGCCATTTCAAGGGCCTGTCTATTTTCTATAATAACATCTTCTAATAAATCCTCATCTTCAGAATATTTTTTTATTGTAGATGTACGAAGCATTTTATTTAAAACTAGTTCAATTGCTTTTAAAGAAGTAGAGAAATATACAAGTGATTTTTCTAGTTCTAATAATTGAACAAGCTCTTTATTCTTCATAGATTTGTGTATTTCACGTTCTATTTCTATAGTCATTCTATTAATTCTTCTAAGATATAATAAATAGTAAGTAGCATTTTTATGCAAAATTTGTAGTATAAAACGTGTTTTCTTATGAGTATAGAATTCTTTTATATGACCAACTATAAAGTCGTTTAGAATTTTACTCTGTGCAGTGCATACAGTAATTATACAATTATCCTTAACTATTATTCCCAAGGGAATAGTAGAGTAATGAGCAGAATCAGAGTCAGACTCATCTATTGGAATATCAATTAAAATTAATGTATGATTATCCTCCGCATCTATTCTTGAACGTTCTTCTTCATCAAGAGCTGCATTGATACTATCAATATCTATATCAAATCTATCTGAAATATATCTTATTTCTTCATGACTCGGTTCAACAAGATTTATCCAACAACCATCTTCAAAGTCGTTAAGTTTTTCTAATTTTGTCTCAATTGTTTTGTAATATCTTATCATGGCAACACATCCTTTATTCAGTTTTATATATTGGCACTTAATGATATCTATTAAAAGACCAATATATAAAAAGGGTATTAGTCATAAATAGATATTATTAAGTGATTAAAAAGTCTTACAGTCCGAAACAAGAGTATCGGAATACTGTCCATTTTTCATCACTCTCCTTTATTATTTAAACATCTATTATATATTAATGATTTTCTTAAAATAAATCAATACTTGAAAAAAATTAACATGAAAATAATAGACCTATCTTATATTATAAACCTTTTAAAAAGAATATTAAATCCTTTTTATGAAAATTTCCTATTTAATAAAAAATGACTTAATATAAATATAAAAAGATATAGGATTTTTATCAAGCCTATATCTTTAATAAAAAATAAATTAATCTATAATATTTACAACAACGCCATTATAATCGCAATGCAAATCTTTAATTTGCCACTTATTATCTAAAGATAATAAATACGATTCCATATCAGGTAAAAAATCCTTATCATCATCAGAAGTCAAAGACATTATAGTTGGTCCTGCTCCACTTAAAAAAGTACCTAAGCAATTTAGCTTGTTTGAATAAGTAACAATTTTATCGTAATCATTTATTAAAGGACTTCTATATTCTTGGTGGAATTTATCCTTGCATGCAACTTTTAATAATTCCAAATTATTATTCATAAAAGCTGTAACTAAAAGAGTAGCTCTTGATACATTAAAAACACCGTCTTTATGATCTATAGTTTTAGGTAGAACACCTCTTGCTTTTTCTGTTGAAAGTTTAAAATCTGGTATAAGAGCACAAAATCTTAAGTTTTTTGGAACCTTAATAGTATCATAGTATATTTTTTCATCTTCCATAAATGATACAATCATATTACCGTATATTGCAGGAGCAACATTGTCTGGATGACCTTCAATTTCTGTTGCTAATTTTAATATTTCCTCTTTGTTTAAGTTTGATTTGCTAAGATAATTTGCACCCATAAGTCCTGCAATTATACAAGTGGCACTGCTTCCTAGTCCACGGCAAATAGGAATATTATCTATAATTTTTATTTTAACACCTTTTGGAATAATACTTGGTTTAACCTTTTCAAAGAAATATAACATTGATTGATAAACCATATTATCCTCATTAATATATTCTTTTTCTTTTTCCTCAATTATAATACCTTCGTCTATTTCCTCAAAATAAAATTTATTATATAAATTTAAGGCTATACCAAGACAATCATATCCTGGGCCAATATTTGCACTAGTAGCGGGCACTATTACTTCTAACATATTATCACCTACACTTTTAAAATATTTTCAATTTCTTTTTTTAATTGGTACTTTTCACAATTTCTATTATGTAGAATCTTAGCAGTCTTTAAATTTTTTATTGGTAATGGAATCTTTTTGTTAGTTTCTAAACTAAGCTTTTCTAAAATATCAAATTCATTTAGATTTTCTACACTTTTACCTAAAGAAGATAATACATCCTTACTAAATTTATAAGGGCTTGCAGTACTTACTATTACAGTAACTACATCTTCTGAGTTAATTTTCTTATATTTTTCATAGGCAGTATAAGCTACACATGTGTGTGTATCTATTAAATAATTGCTCTCTTTAAAAACTTTATTAATATTTTCTTTTACCTCGACTTCAGTAGCGTACTCTCCATGGAAAGTACTTAAGTTTAACTCCATATCCTCGTCGATTTCATAGAATCCTTTGGCGTTTAAACTATTAATTAGTAAATTTACTTTTTTATCATCTCGATTACTGACTTCAAATAAAAGTCTTTCTAAATTGCTTGATATTAATATATCCATAGATGGGGAAGTTGTTAAATGAAGCAATCTATTTTTATCGTATTTACCAGTTTCAAAAAAATCATAAAGGACATTATTTTCATTGGAAGCACAAATTAATTTATTTATTGGTAAGCCCATAAGTTTAGCGTAATAAGCAGCAAGAATATTACCAAAATTACCTGTAGGGACAACAAAGTTTATTTTATCTCCCAACTTAATATATTTATCTCTTACTAAATTCAAGTAAGAATAAAAATAATAAACAATTTGAGGTAATAATCTACCAATATTTATAGAGTTGGCAGATGATAAAATATAGTTATTTTTTAATAAGAATTTATTAAACTCTTCGTCATTAAATATATTTTTAACAGCAGATTGAGCATCATCAAAATTGCCATTTATTGAAACAACATGAGTATTACTTCCTTCTTGAGTCCTCATTTGAAGTTTCTGAATATTACTTACACCATCTTCAGGGAAAAATACAATTATTTTAATTTGATCTAAGTCTTTGAACCCCTCTAAGGCGGCTTTGCCTGTATCTCCTGAAGTTGCTGTTAAAATAACTATATCTTCTTTAATATCATTTTTTTTAAGTGATTTTTCCAGAAGATGAGGCATTAATGTTAAGGCCATATCCTTAAAGGCACATGTTGGTCCATGATATAGCTCTAAAAAATAATTGTCGTTTATTTTTTTTGTTGGTGCAATTATTTCTGTATCAAATTTATCATCATAAGCTTTGTTAATACAGGATTTAAGTTCGTTTTCTGTAAAATCATCTAAAAATAGTTTCAAAATTTCAAAGCATAATTCTTTATAGGATAGATTAATAAATTTATTAAGCTCATTTTTCAAATATGGAAATTCTGTTGGTACATATAATCCACCATCAGAGCAAAGTCCGTTTACTATAGCTTTTGATCCCTTTATTTTTTCACTACATCCCCTTGTACTTACAAAGTGCATATTTGTACCTCCTCATAAAAATATAATTTTGATAGACGTGTTGGCAGCATTAAGTGTTTCGCCAACACGTCTATCAAGTGAAGCAAATTTTTTATAATAAAAAAACTCCCATCCCTAAAAAAGGGACGAGAGTATATTCCCGCGGTTCCACCCAAATTGATTAAAAAATCCACTTGTTACATGTAACGTGTGTAAAACGTCTATTCTTACTAAAATCAAAAGATAACTTCAGAATGAAGCTCCTAGGTAGTTTTCAATATTTCTAATTAAGGAAATCTTTCAGCCTATGAATTTCCATCTCTGATAATCGATTAAAATTTACTCTTCCTAATCATAGCTTTTTTATATTAAATTATTTAAATTCTAACTAAGGTTAATAAATATGTCAAGAAAAATTATAAAAATATACTAAATATAATTTTTTTGTATTAGAATATTACAAAGTTTTAACTCTTTTCAAGTAAAAGTGTGGTATCATATTATTATCCTTAAAAGGAATTAACTAGAATTTTATATAAAATAATATAAAAAGAATTAGAGTTCCTATTAAATTCATAAATTATTCACATTGGGGTATTATAATATTAAAAAAGGAGGAATTTATATGGCGATTGTACTTATAACAGCAGTATTAGTAGTTATAATGCTTGGATTATCATTTTTATCGTATTTATCAGAATTAAACTTAGTAGAAGAATAACTATTAGTATAAAAAATAAAATAGTTTTATCTATTTAAATATATGTAAAAAGATTGATTTATAATCAATCTTTTTTTAGTTTTAGGGAATTTATAATCTATTTTCTATCGTTTAAAATTTTAATTTTAAAATAGATAGTTATTAGATAATCATATGTTTTTTGGGTATTATTAAAAATAATAAAGTATTTAGTATAATGACAGATAGGAGTAAATTATAAAATGGAAGAATCAATAAAAGAAATTATTTCTTACTATAAAAACTATTTAATGAAAAAAATAGATAGCTATATGGATAAGATGAAGATTATTTCAAATGAAGATATAATAAATTATGAAAAAGATGCAAAAAATAAATTTAAAACATTGGAAGATTTAAGTAGTAAATATAAATTATATGATGAAAATTATAATGAATTTATGATATCTATGGGGAGGCTTGCTTTAGGGATAGAACAGTTAGATGAATTTAAAATAGATAATAAATCTAAAGATAGAATTATAAGCCAGTTTTTAAGTTTACATGAATTATTTGAAGAATTAGAACAAATAAATATAATGAAAGATGTGTATATATGGAAATTTGTAAATTAAAAACTGTAAAAGTAAATTTACAAGTTTTTAATTTAACCAAGGCGGGTATTAATAATATATAAAAATATAAAATATGAGGAGAATAAAAATGAGTAAGTCGATAAGAGTATGTCCTTTTTGTTCAAATGTAGACATTGATAAATTAAAAAGAATAATAGGGGAAGAAAATGTAAATACAGGTTGTGTAAGTGCTTGTAGAAAGGATAAAACACAATTTTTTGGTAGGATAAATGGATCTTATGTTATGACAAAAACAGAAGAAGAATTTTTTGATGAGTGTAAGTAAGATATTGAAATAAAATATTTTCTGTATATAGATATAAAAATAGAGGGTATAATAAAAAATCCAGAGATTAATAATTAATCTCTGGATTTTTTTATTTGATATATTATTGTTGAGCAGCTTTTCTTCTCTTATTGTATTGTAATCTTTCGTGCTCGTTTAAATATTTCTTTCTAAGTCTTATTGAATCTGGAGTTATTTCAACTAACTCATCATCATCTATAAACTCTAATGCTTCTTCTAGAGTAAATGTTCTAGCAGCGTTTAATTTTATAGCATCATCAGAACCAGAAGCACGAACGTTAGTTAATTTTTTATTCTTAGTTGGGTTAACTATCATATCGTCTTTTCTAGAGTTCATACCTATTATCATACCTTCGTATACTTCTACACCTGGATCTACGAACATAGTAGCTCTTTCACTTAAAGCATTTAATCCGTAAGCCATAGTAGTACCATTACATTGAGATATTAAAACACCATTTGCTCTTGATGGGATTTCACCTTTATGATCTTCGTATCTAGCAAATGAACGAACCATATTACCTTCACCACGAGTATCATTTATGAATTCAGATCTATATCCTAAAAGTCCACGAGTTGGAGCAGAGAATTCTATTTTAACGAAATCTCCTTCTATAGACATAGCTTCCATCATACCTTTTCTTAAGTTCATTTTGTTTATAACTGTTCCAGAATATATTTCAGGACAGTTTATTATAACTTTTTCAATTGGTTCTTGTAATTTTCCATTTTCATCTCTGTGCATTAAAACTTCTGGTTTAGAAACACCTATTTCATAACCTTCACGTCTCATGTTTTCAAGAAGTATAGATAAGTGAAGTTCACCTCTACCAGATACTCTATATCCGTCAGTAGTTTCCATTGGCTCAACTTTTAGACCAACGTTAACTTCTAATTCTTTATCTAATCTATCTTTTAAGTGTCTTGTAGTAACGAACTTACCACTCTTACCAGCAAATGGAGAATCATTTACTAAGAAGTTCATAGAAAGAGTAGGCTCTTCTATATGTATCATTTCCATTGGTAAGTGATGTCCAACTTCACAGATTGTTTCACCTATAGATATATCAGGTATACCTGCTATAACTACGATATCACCTGAGTGAGCTTCGTCAACTTCAACTTGTTTTAATCCTTCATAAACTGAAAGTTTAGATATTTTTCCTCTAGTTACAACTTCTCCTGCTTTACAAACAGAAACTTGTTCTCCACTTTTTACAGTACCTTTGTAAACTCTACCGATTCCAAGTCTTCCTACAAAGTTATCATATGCAAGTGCAGATATTTGTAATTGAAGATGCTTATCATCATAATCAGGGTAAGCAGAAGCATGCTCAACTATAGTTTCAAATAATGGAGATAAATCAGTAGAATCATCATCCATTTCTCTCTTAGCTATACCTTGCTTAGCTATACCGTATATTATAGGGAATTCACATTGCTCATCAGTTGCATTTAAGTCTACGAATAAATCGAATACTTCATCAACAACTTCTTCAGCTCTTTGATCAGATTTGTCTATTTTGTTTATAAATAGTATTGGCTTTAAACCTAACTCTAAAGATTTTTGTAAAACGAATCTTGTTTGAGGCATTGGTCCTTCAGATGCATCAACTAGTAATACAACAGTATCAACAGTTTTGATAACACGTTCAACTTCAGAAGAGAAGTCACTATGTCCTGGAGTATCTACTATGTTTATTTTGTAATCTTTATAGTTTATAGAACAGTTTTTAGAATATATTGTTATACCTCTCTCTGCTTCAAGGTCATTACTATCCATTACACAGTCTTTAACTACTTCGTTTGCTCTAAATACACCACTTTGAGATAGGAAAGCATCAACTAGAGTTGACTTACCAGCATCGACATGGGCAATTACAGCGATATTTATAATTTTATGTTTTGTTGTCATTTATTTAATTCTTCCTTTCTAAAAAATAACTTATACAGTATAACATAAGCTAGATAAAATGTAAAATAAAATAGCATAGATACTTTATTGTTAGTATTAACATAATTATTGAAAATATAATGCTACTTAAGTGATAGTAAACTTTGATGCAACTTATATATAAAGTTTAATAACTAATAATTAAAATTTATATAAAATACAGTCAGTATATATTTATTTATTTTCTAAATTGTATCTATATACTAGAAGCAGTATAATTTATATTATATAAACAAAAAAATCTAGTTATGAAAGGGTATTTAATCCAATTATTGTGGATGATTTATTAAAATATGATAAGCCAACAGTAAAAGTATTAAGAAATAAATTTAAATAAATGGAGACAAAAATGAAAAAAATTTTGAAAAAATTAAGAAAAAAACAACCTAAATTAAAATTTATTTATGCATGGTACTACAAGAATAGTAAAGTAAATGAAAAACAGATTCTTTTCGAATCCTTTCATGGAAAAGATATTTCAGATTCTTCTTTTGCAATTTTAAGGGAATTTTTAAAACGATCTGATTCAGATGATTATAAAATTTATTTTGCAACAACACAAAAAGAAACTCATAGCAATAAGTTAAAAAAAATGGGATTAACTCAAATAAATCTAGTTGATATTACAACTTATGAATATGTTAGAGTATTGGCTACATCAAAATATTTGATTAATAATAGTTCTTTTCCAGTTTATTTCATTAAAAGACCAGAGCAGATTTATTTACAGACTTGGCATGGAACACCTTTGAAAACATTGGGAAAACAGATGCGTTTTGGTATTGAGTCTATGTATAATATCCAGCATAACTTTATGCAGGCTGATTATCTTATGTTCCCAAATAAATTCACAAAAGAAGTCATGATGCGTGACTATAATCTAGAAAAGCTATATACAGGAAAAGTAGTTTACAATGGTTATCCAAGAAATACTATTTTTTCAGATGAAAGAAGTGGAAATGAAGTAAAAAAACAGCTGGATAATAAAAATTATACCACATTTGCATATATGCCTACGTGGAGAGGACAGAGTAATCATTCTGTACAAAAGGATAACTACGAAGAAGAAACTAGAAAGATGTTAACCTATCTTGATAGTCAACTTCAAAACAATCAGAAAATGTATGTTAATTTTCATCCTATTTTGCAGGATAGTATTGTATTAGATTGCTATAAACATATTTATCCATTTCCAGATAATATAGAAAAGTATGATTTTTTGAATAGCATGGATGTATTGATTACAGATTACTCTAGTGTATTCTTTGATTACTCCATTACTGGAAAACCAATAATTTTATTTATGTATGATTATAAAGAATATATGCATGACCGTGGAATGTACATGAATGTAAAAGAACTTCCCTTTTGTAAAATTTATGATGTAAAAGCACTTGCTAGTTGTATAAAAGAGAAAACATATCTATCTGAAGAGTATGATTATAAGAAAAATCTCTCTTATATAAAGGATTTTCTTCCATACGATTCTTTAGAAAATGCAAAAAATATGGTTAATCTGATTTTTGATCATCAAGAAAATGATTTACCTATTTTAAACTACAATGAGAATACAAAAAAAAGATGGAATATTCGTTTTTATCCAAATGTAAAAACAGAAGAAGGAATTCAGACTGTGCTAGATACTGTAGATAAAGAAAATGATATTGTTATTTTTGAAAAAAAATTCTTTGGGCCAGAACTTAGTAGTTATTTATATGATAATTGTCGATTTGATTTACAGTATATTTTTATTACTAAGACACTTCCTAGAACCTTTATAGAAGAATATTGTAGTAAAAAGGAAAAATTCAATGTGAATACAGTACTATGGCATAGAGAGTTAAAAAGAGTTTTTCCAAATCTTAATGTGAATCCAATCATGATTGAGGAATGCTATACAGGTATTCCAGGACATCAATATTATATAAAAGAAACAGATTTTGTGAAAGCAGAAGTGAAAATAGATAATAATCAACTTATTTTAAATGTGGAAGATATAGACAATATCACTTCTTTTATGATTATTAATCAATCAAAACACATCTTATGGAAAAGACCATTAAATCATGAAGAATTGCATTTGGGGCTTATTAAAGAAGATTTTAATGAAATTATGAATGCAGAAAGTTTAAATAAAAATGGAAAATATTTAATAGCATTAGAAACAAAGGAAAAACAGCCTGTTTTAATTAAACATTCAGACTATACTTCCTATCTGGATAAAATTAAACAACATTCTGTTTGGAAATTTTTTGAACCTTTAAAATTTAACACTGTAGACTTAAAAGAATATGATAAAAATAAAAATGATACAGAAAATCAATTAATTCCATATTTATTTCAAAATCAATTTCTTGGTATATGGGTGGAAAATCCAGAAAGGTTATTTAGTAAAAATGTCAAAGGAAGAGTATCTTCTTTTAAAATAGAGGGTACTGTATTAAAGATAAATTTGAAATTAAATTTTTTACCAAATCCTATAACAGATGTAGTGTTAAGTTATAGAAGTAGCATAGAAAAATTAGAGTATCCATTTGATTATACAGTAAATACTTCTGGAAACCAAATTATCATTCATGCAAAACTGGACTTAAAAGGCAAACATATGGAGGAATTATTTTGGGATGTAATTGTAAAAACAACATATAAAAATATAGAATTAAAGGCATCAAATTATCTGAATCGAAGACAAAGATTAAAATTAATGATAATGAATCAACAAATGAATATTTCAGGTAATAATATTTTATTTCCTTACAGAACTTTGAGTGGAAAATTAGCTTATACTTATCGTGAAAAAACTCCTTATGATGGATGGGATACAAAAATAAAAGAATTTTTAGCTTGTTTTGTATTTACTTTACTGCATCCATATTGGAAACGAAAAAAAATGTGGCTTGTATATGAAAAATTCTGTTCCATGGCTCAAGACAATGGATATTATTTCTTTAAATACTGTATGGAAGAATTGCCTAAAAATGAACGAAAAAAAATATTTTATATTTTAGATAAAAACTCTCCTGACTGGGATAAAGTTAAAAAATATGAAAAACAGATTATTCCGTTTATGAGTTTTAAACATATATTGTATACAATGGTTGCCAAAATGTATATTGCTTCTGATTCCAAAAAACATTTATATATTTGGAGAGCAAAACCTAATTTTGTTTCATACTTAATTTCAAAACATAAAATTTTATTCTTGCAACATGGTGTAACTGCATTAAAGAAAGTAGATGGAATTTTTGGAAAGAAAGGTTCTAGTCCAATGACATACTTTACAACAACATCTAAATTTGAACAAAATATTGTAGTAGAAAATTTTAAATATAAAAAAGAGAATGCACCTATTCTTGGATTTACAAGGTGGGATGTCCTTGAAAATACAGCAACTGATACAGAAAAGATTATTCTTGCAATGCCAACTTGGAGAAGCTGGTTAGAAGAAAAATCTGCAGATGAATTTGTAAAGAGTGATTATTATCATAATTATATGAAATTATTAAGTAGTAACCATTTAGCAGTACTATTAAAGACATACAATGTAAAACTAATTTTTTACATTCATCCAAAATTTAAAGATTACATAGGTCAGTTTAATGTAAGTGGAGAACATATAGAATTAATTCCTTTTGGAAGCATACCACTAAATGAAATTATTAAAAAATGCCACATGTTAATCACAGATTATTCTAGTGTATGTTGGGATGTATATTATCTCGGAAAGCCAGTACTATTTTATCAGTTTGATTATGATATGTATGAGCAGGCTCATGGAAGCTATTTAGACATGGAACAAGAATTATTCGGAGAACGATATACAGAATATGAAGACTTATTAATTGGAATTGAAAAACAAATTAAAAACAATTTTACTGAAGATCCGAAATATAAAGGTTTACGAGATTATTATTTTGCATATATTGATAATGATAATAGTAAACGTACGTACCAATATATATCAAGTAAAAGTAATTTATTGTAGTTATTTTAATTGATGATAATATATTATTACACTTTAAAATAAAGCTATACTAGAAAAACTAGTATAGCTTTATTTTAGATTAAATTCTTTGTGTAATTTCCATGTGTTATCTTCCCATTTGTAAATACATATATTATCAAAGAAGCAATTAAATTTGAATGGAATTTGATTAACATAATCCCATAGTTCATCATAAATATTTTGTATTTTCTTTGAAGATATAGTAACATGAAATACTTTATTTTTTCCGTCGTGTAGTTGAAAATTGATAAAATCTATTTCGTCTAACTCGTCTATTAAATTATCATGAAGCTTTTTACCTTCTTCACTCATATGAACTTTCATATAAATTACTCTATTATCGAAGTGACCATATTTTTCTAAAGTATATTTAGCTTTGTTATGATTATTGCAGAAATTTTCTATTACTTTGTCTACTTCACTTATGTTGTTGCATTCAAAAGGAGATTTAATAGTAAAGTGAGCAGGTAATTTAGAAGACTTAGCACCAAGTTTTTTAAAAACTTCTCTTCGAAGATTATTATTAAAATCCCCACCTTCTCCTTTTACTACACTAACAATTACATATCTCAACTTTTATACCTCCAGAACTTTTTATTATTATAATATAAGATTTTGTAAAAATTATACAAATATTTAATATTTAAAGCTTAATACTATTTTATTAATTTATAAAGATCCTTCAAAGTTTTTTAAGGTTGATAATAAATTTGATTTAATAAGTAAAAGTATTAAAAATAGCTAGTATGAAATAATGTAAAATAAAACATGTCTATATTAGATAAAAATTTCATTATAAATTCATATATGTATTATAATATAAAAGTACAAATATTTTTACATTAAATGAATTTGTACTTTATCTGACTTATGGATAAATTATAAAATTCAAATCTATTTAAATGAAAATGATTTGCATACGTAGTTGCTTAAGTAAAGCAACTTTGTTACTTGAGAAACGGGCGAAGCTGTTGGCGACATGAAGTGTTTAGCTGGCACGTGACTCAAGAGAAGCGAATTTTTTATTTTTTAACAAGAAATTAAAGTATAGGTATATAAAATTATAGGAGTGATGAAATGAATACATCTATTTTAGTTATGGAAGATGATGTTAATATACAAGAGTTAATAGTAGAGTTTTTAAAGGCTGAAGGTTATGATGTTGACTTTGCCAGTGATGGTTTAGAAGGAATACAATTATTTAAAAAAAAGGAGTATGATTTAGTTTTATTAGATATAATGATGCCAAATTTAGATGGGTATTCTGTGTGTAAAATGATTAGAAAAAGTTCAAATGTGCCAATTATATTTTTAACTGCATTGGATGAAGAAAATGACCAACTAAAAGGATTTGAATTAGAGTGTGATGATTATATAACAAAACCATTTTCATTTAATCTCTTAATGCAAAGGGTAAAAGCAGTACTTAGAAGAGGTAAAGGTAATCTAAGTAATGATTACTTAAGTTTTGAAAAAATAAAATTAGATTTAAATACTTATTCTGTACAATTGGAAGATAAAAATATAGAATTAACTTTAAAAGAATT
>OKWN01000431.1_pt1 | contig 19674 bp, 17 predicted proteins | sample 1607151 | NCBI WGS metagenome assembly OKWN01 (sample SAMN07501046, study PRJEB24779) | human gut metagenome | isolation source: stool | host: human infant | place: USA: Pittsburgh, PA | reverse complement strand
AGTCTTAGCTTACTTTTTTCATCATTTTCTTTTAATAAAGCTTCTCTTTCAGTTTCCAAAGTAAATAATCTTCTTCTTACCATATCTAATTCCGTAGGAAGAGAATCTATTTCACTTCTTATCATGGCGCCAGCTTCGTCTATTAAATCTATGGCTTTATCTGGTAAAAATCTATCTTGTATATATCTGTTAGAAAGTTTTGCAGCAGCAACTATGGCGCTGTCATGTATTCTTATACCATGGTGAATTTCAAATCTTTCTTTTAAACCTCTAAGAATTGAGATAGTATCTTCAACCGTAGGTTCATCAGCTATTACTGGTTGGAAACGTCTCTCTAGTGCCTTGTCTTTTTCGATATATTTTCTATATTCATCAAAAGTAGTTGCACCTATACAGTTAAGTTCTCCACGAGCAAGCATAGGTTTAATTAAGTTACCTGCATCCATAGACCCTTCTGTTTTACCAGCACCAACTATTGTGTGTATTTCATCTATAAATAAAATTATTTTTCCTTCTGCACTTTGTACTTCTTTGAGTACTGCTTTTAGTCTTTCTTCAAACTCACCTCTGTACTTAGCACCAGCAATTAGTGCACCCATATCTAGTGAGAATATAATCTTGTCTTTTAACCCTTCTGGAACATCTCCTCTGACTATTCTTTCTGCTAAACCTTCTACTATGGCAGTTTTACCTACCCCTGGCTCACCTATAAGTACTGGGTTATTCTTAGTACGACGTGATAATATTCTTATGACTCTTCTTATTTCTTCATCTCTACCTATAACTGGGTCCAGTTTATGTTTTTTTGCCAATTCCACTAGGTTTGTACCAAATTTAGCTAGTGCATCATAAGTTCCTTCAGGATCTTGACTTTCTACTCTTTGGCTACCTCTTACTCCAGATAAAACTTGTAAAAAATCATTTTTATTTATATTGTACATATCTAATAATCTTTTTACATTAGAGATAGAAGTCATTTCCATTATGGCAAGCATAACATGTTCCACACTTATGTAAGAGTCCTTAAAGTCTTTTGAAATATCTTCGGCTTTTATTAAAACCTCTTCAATATTTCTAGATGCAGTTACACCTTGAGAATTAATTCCTTCTCCATAAATTTGAGGAAGCTTATCTAATTCTTCGTTAATACTACTTTTAAGGGCAGTAACAGATATATTCATTTTTTCTAGAATATTAGGAATTAAGCCGTCTTCTTGATTTACCAAAGCTGAGAATAAGTGAATAACATCAACCATTTGGTTATGATGCTTAACAGCTTCGTTGTAAGCTTCGTTTAAACTTTTTTGTACTCTAACAGTCATTTTTTCAATATCCATAATAAAACCTCCCAAAATGTTGAATATATAATGTTTGATACTACATATTATTTACTAAATATATCATACTATGCTTTTACATGATTTTCTAGTAAATTACATTTATGCATATCTACTTATTTGAGACAATAATTTATCATTTCCTATTTCTTTTTTTAGTGATACATTTTCTTTTTTTATAGCTTTGTATTCTGTAATTAAATCTAGAAATTCTTTTTTTAGTTCCTCATCTTCAATTTTGTTTAATTTTTCTACTATGATCTCAAGGTTATTTAATTGTGACATATTATATCCCCTTCCCTTCAACTTGCTCTTTATTTAATTATAGTACAAAATTAATAAAACAGCTCAAAAAGAAAGAAGCTTTAGCTCCTTTCTTTAAATTGTAATTATTTATCTTGTTGCTTTTTGTGAGAACTAATAGGTCTGGCTGTATTTTGAGCCACAGAACCTGTTTTAGAAGGTCTAAGTCTAGGTTCTAAATTTAGTTCTTCTCCCAGTTCTAATTTGAAGTGTGGATTTTTCTTCTCATTTCTATTGTATCTAGTTTTGTCATCTTCTCTTTTATGTTTATCTGTAGTCATTTTGTCCTCCTTGTAATCCATCATATATTAATAATTTATCCCAAATTATAATTAGTATTCTTTATTTAATAAGGCAAGTTTATTTAATTATGATTTGTGAAGTGTTATTTTTTTAATGTGCAAACGTTTGTTCTTTTTGTAAAAAAGTACATTAAAAAAGAGAAGTAAATTAATTACTTCTCTTTTTTAACTAACTTAAAAAGGCATTTACTATAACTTCTTCAGCTTCTTCTTCACTTAGGCCGAAGGTCTCAAGTTTTAGTAACTGTTCATTGTTAATTCTACCTATGGCAGCTTCATGAACAATTTGTGCATCTGTATGATTTGCTTGAATTTCTGGAATAGAGCTAACTTTTGCTTTATCCATAATGATAGAGTCACATTGAACATGAGCTTTACAATTGTCGTTTCCAATTGCTATTGGATGAAAAACTTGTACTGATTTATCTTTTGCAACAGAACGAGATATAATTTGTAAGATAGAATCTTCTCCATTAAGATTACATTTCACATTTGAATGGGCAATTTGCTCATCATGAGTCATTAACTTTTCATTTATTATAAGTTTAGCACCTTTTCCTAAAAAAGCTTCAGTTTCTCTTTTAGTAGAGTTAACTCCTTTTATTTGAGTCATATCCATTTCACAATAAGAATCTTCTTCCATATGTACTATAGTTGTCGGATTTAATATTCTTGTACTTTCGCTACTTCCTTCTCCATAATGTTTTTCTCCATATTTAACTTTAGCATTTTTGCCAATATAGAAAGTATGTATACCGTCATGTTCGCTAGTTCCACAACCATCGTTATGAATACCACATCCAGCCACAATTGTTACATCACTATTTTCACCAATATAGAAGTCATTATATACTAAATCATTAACATTATCTTCTGTTATAACTACAGGTATATATACAGTTTCATTTTTAGTGTTAGGTTTAACTGTTATGTCAATTCCTGGCTTGTCCTCCTTAGGAGTTATTATTATATTTTCACTAGATCTTCTTTCAACTCCACATCCGTTACTTCTAAGATTGAATGCTCCATCAACTTCACCAGTTATATCTGCAATAGTTTTTAATAAATTTTTAATCATTAACTCGCTCATGTGTAAGTGCTACCTCCTTCATTTGACATAGACAATTTTTCATATCACCTTGTAATAAAGGTAAAACTTTATCTTTTGTGCCTATATTTTGAATTTTTCCATCAGAAATAATTATTAATTCATCAGCTAAATCTATAATTCTTTCTTGATGAGATATTATGATAACACTTTGGCCACTACTTTTTTTGAAATTTGTAAATGTATCTACTAACATGGAGAAGCTCCATAAATCAATTCCAGCTTCTGGTTCATCGTATATTGATATTTTAGAATTTCTAGCCATTAAAGAAGCTATTTCTATTCTTTTAAGTTCTCCTCCAGATAGAGAGTTATCCACGTCTCTTCTTAAGTATTCTCTAGAACATAGGCCAACTTTTGATAAGTATTCACAACATAGCTCTTCTGATAGATTTTTTCCAGAAGCTAATTGTAATAGTTTTTCAACAGTGACACCTTTGAATCTAGGTGGTTGTTGAAATGCATATCCTATACCCATTTTTGCTCTTTCAGTAATACTCATGTTTGTTATATCAACACCATCAAATAAGATTTGACCACTTGTTGGTTGTTCAATTCCCATTATTATTTTTGCCAATGTGGATTTTCCACCACCATTGGGCCCTGTTATTACTAATATTTTTCCCAAATCAATTGTTAAGCTTATATTATCTAAAATTGTGATTTCTTCAGTGCTGTCTAAAGCTTTAACTTTGAAAGATATATTCTTTAGTTCAAGCATTTTAAACATCCTTTCCAAGATTAATTATTATATTTTTTGAGTAAGATAGTTTCCTAAAATTTTATAGCACCAACACAGTGGCTTAGGATTAAAGATTTTTTAAATCTTCTATAAACTCTAAGACTCTTTCTTTTTCTGTTGCCCATGAAGTAACAAGTCTTATAATTGTATGGTCTTCATCATATTCTTCCCATGTGTTAAATGAATACTTTTCTCTTAATTTTTTTATATGTGAGTTAGGCATTATTGGGAATATTTGATTAGTTGGTGATTTAATTAATAATTTATAATTTTCTTCAATTAAAGCATCTTGTAGTAATGTAGCCATTTCATTAGCATGTTTTGCTAAATCAAAGAATAAATTGTCTTTAAATAATTCCATAAACTGAATTCCAAGAAGTCTTCCTTTTGCAAGTAAGGCACCTTTTTGTTTTATATTATATCTAAAGTCTTTTTTTAGTGATTCATTACAAATTACAAGCGCCTCACCAAATAATGCTCCATTTTTAGTTCCACCTATATAAAATGCATCACAAAGGTTTACTAAATCAGAAAGTTTTAAATCGTTTTCACTACTTGTTATAGCTGAACCCATTCTAGCTCCATCTATAAAGAATAGCAAATCTTTTTCTTTACAATATGTATATAAATCAATCAATTCTTGTTTTTTATATATTGTACCAATTTCTGTAGAATTAGAAATATAAACAAGTCTTGGTTTAACCATATGCTCGTCACTATGTATTTTTAATATTTTTTCTACTTTATCTACAGTTAATTTCCCATCATTACTCATAGCTGTAATAACTTTGTGACCGCATGCTTCTATAGCCCCTGTTTCATGAACAGCAATATGTCCAGTGTCTGCTGCAATGGCAGCTTCATATTGTTTTAAAAAAGAAGATATACATATTAAGTTTACCTGAGTACCGCCAGGTATAAAATGAATATCTATTTTATCATTTTTAAGTACATTTTTTAGTATATCCTTTGCTTTTTCGCTATATTCATCAAGTCCGTAACCAGAACTTTGATTTAGGTTACTTTCTAAAAGTGCTTTTAATATACTCTCATGTGCACCTTCACTATAATCATTTGTAAAACTATACATAACTACCTCCAAAATAATATATTACCTACAATTAATATTATACAAAATTTATTGACGTATCTACATAATTTTTTTTAGATCTGTAGATATTTATTATTTTTAGTAGATATATTCTCCTTATCTCTTTAAATCACTGGATGGGCGATATGAAATCTTAGATAAATATATTAAAAAAGAGTAGATTTCTCTACTCTAAATTTTTAATATATTTGTTATATTCAGTTTCGTCTTTAGGAGCTACAATTTCTCCACTTTCAAGTTTCTTAATTTCTTCATTAACATAATCTAAAACATCTTGTGGTACTAATTTTGATGTTGTATCAGGAATTCCAACTGCTCCTTGTTCTAATCCATATGTTGTTGAAGTCCCACCTTCAAATTTACCTTCTATAAAACTTTTAACTGTTTCGTATACACCTATGTCTACTCTTTTTATTGCAGAAGTTAAAACATTGTCAGGTGCTAAATCACTTTGATCTCTATCTACACCAATTGCATATTTATTAGCTTCTTTTATGGCTTCTATAGCACCAGTTCCCACATCACCACCAGCAGTAAATATAATGTCAGTACCGTTTGAAATCATTTGATTTGCTATTGCTTTTCCTTTTGCTTGATCAGTAAATGAATTGGCATATTGATTTTGTAATTTACACTTAGAATTAGCTGTTTTAACACCTGCCATGTATCCATATTTAAATGTATTTATAACAGATATGTCCATACCACCAATAAATCCTACATCATTAGTTTTTGTCATTTTACCAGCTATTAGTCCAACCAGATAAGCTGATTGTTCAGCCTTAAATAGTACAGTTTCAACATTAGAAGGTATTTTATCATATGTTTCATCTACTATTACAAATTTTTGATCTGGATAATCTTTAGCAGCATTCTCAATTGTTGGAGCTAATTTTGAACCAACGCCTACTATTAAATCAACTTCTTCATCTATTAAAGTTTCCACATTAGTAGAATAGTCTGCATCTTGTTTTGATTCTAAATACTTAACTTTAACACCTAGGTCTTTTTTAGCTTTTTGTAATCCTTCCCATGCACTTTGGTTAAAAGAGTGATCATTTACTCCTGCTACGTCTGTTATCATGGCAATAGAATACTCTCCATTATTATTAGCATTATTAGTAGTATCATTATTTTTTTTATTGCTACAACCAGTAATACTAGTAGTAAGTAAGGATGCTATCATTGTCATTGTGACGAATTTTTTTAGTGTCATAAGATACCTCCGTTGTTTTTGATTATATTAATATAAGGTTTATATAAGTTATCATGATATATAAACTTTTTAAGTTTTTATTACAATTCTAAAATTATTATTACCTAAATATAAAAAAAATCCTTTAATAATATGCTCATTTTTGAACTTTTGTAGTATGTGTTTTTTAAACAACAAAAATGAACTAAATCTATATTTATTTAATAATATAAAAATGTTAATCCTTATAATTTATTAGTATTTTAAATAAATTACCAAAAACTAGTTAAAATTTTATTAATTGTTGATATATTAGCACTTGTGTACTAAGATGATGATATTAAGCATTGTCTTAGTATCTAATTATTTGTTTAGTAAAGGAGAAGTATTATGGAGTCATATAGTTATATTTTAGATATTGCTTTAATTTTAATTTCTACTAAGTTATGTGGATTAATTTCTAGAAGGTGTCAAATGCCTCAGGTAGTTGGAGCTTTATTTGCTGGTTTGATTTTAGGACCAGCAGTTTTAAATATAGTTCATGAAACAGAGTTTTTAACTCAGTTAGCTGAGATAGGTGTAATTTTGTTAATGTTCTTTGCTGGTTTGGAGACAGATATAAGTGAACTGAAACATTCAGGAAAAGCATCTTTAGTTACTGCTATTTTGGGAATTATAGTTCCACTTGTTGGTGGATTTTTAGTTGCAATGTATTTTAATCGCCAAGGAATAATGATATTTGGAGATAGTTCAAGTGTATTTCTTCAAAATATATTTATAGGAACTATTCTTACAGCAACATCAGTTAGTATAACTGTTGAAACACTAAAAGAAATGGGGAAATTAAATTCTAAGGTAGGAAATACCATACTAGGGGCGGCAATTATTGATGATATACTTGGCATTATTGCATTGACAATAGTTATTAGTTTTTCCGACCCTAATGTAAATATAGCTGAAGTATTAATGAAAATATTTTTATTTTTCATATTTGCTGCTATCTCTTGTGGCATCTTTTATATTATATTTAAAAATTGGCTTGATAAAGATGCAAAGCATAAGAGACGTTATGTAATAGCAGTATTTGCTTTTTGTTTATTTTTATCATATATATCAGAAACATATTTCGGTGTGGCAGATATAACTGGTGCTTTTATAGCAGGGCTTACTTTATCACCTCTTAGTAAGAAATATTATATTGAAGAGAAACTAGATACAGTATCCTATGCATTTTTAGCACCCATATTCTTTGCCAGTATTGGTTTAAAGGTAGTACTTCCTAATATGAGTGTTGTTGTATTATTATTTGCCGTTGTCCTTACTATGGTAGCTGTTATATCAAAGGTAATAGGTTGCGGACTTGGGTGTAAGTTATTTAAATATACAAATAGAGAGTCTCTACAAGTTGGGATAGGGATGGTATCTAGAGGTGAGGTAGCTTTAATCGTTGCTAATAAAGGATTTAGTGCAGGATTAATTAATACTACTGTTTTAGCTCCAATTTTAATTGTGGTTATTGCTACTACTATATTGTCTCCCATATTGTTAAAGATGTCATATACTTATAAAACTAAGTGGGAAAAATCAGAGTTAAATAGTATAGACCTAAATATGGGGGCTATAAAAGATACTGAATTTTAATATAGAAAAGTCTACTTATTAATTAAGTAGACTTTTTACATATGAGGAAATTTTATTTACTATTTTTTTTATCTTTCATTGCATTAATTTTAAGTGGAAGGGTAAATAAGTTTATAAATCCTTCAGCATCTTTATGATCATATAATTCACTGTCACCAAATGAAGAAATACTTTCATCATATAATGCATTTTCAGTAAATATTCCAGCAGGTTTTATATTTCCTTTGTATAGTTTAAGTTTTACTGAACCTGTTACATTTTCTTGAGTTTCATCCATGAAAGCTGTTATTGCACTACAAGCTTTTGAGTACCATTTTCCATTATATATTAAGTCAGCATATTCTAGAGATAATCTTTGTTTTAAATGAAGAGAATCTTTGTCTAGTGTTGCACTTTCTAAGTAGTTGTGAGCTGTGTATAGTATTTCTCCTCCTGGAGTTTCGTATATTCCTCTAGATTTCATTCCAACTAATCTATTTTCTAATATTTCTACTATTCCTATGCCATGTTTACATCCTAGACTATCTAAAGCTTCTAATAGTTCGACTGGAGATAATTCTTCATTGTTAACTTTCTTAGGAACACCTTGTTCAAAATATATTTCTACATATTCTGCCACGTCGCAAGCATCTTCTGGTGATTTTGTCTTTTTATAAATATCTTTATTATGCTCATTTTGTAAACACTCTATATCTCCACCTTCTGTTGATACATGAAATAAATTATCATCAACAGAGTAAATTTTCTTTTTAGTAGCTACGACTGGTATATTATGTTCAGATGCATAGTCGATTGCATCTTCTCTAGATTTTATATCCCACATTCTCCAAGGTGCAATTACCTTAATAGATGGATCTAGAGCTGCTATTGTACCTTCAAAACGAACTTGGTCATTTCCTTTTCCAGTACATCCATGACAAATATATTTAGCGCCTTCTTTTTGAGCTATTTCTACTAATTTTTTAGCTATTATTGGTCTTGCAAGAGCAGTCCCAAGTAAATATCTTCCTTCATATTTTGTTTCAGCTTTTATAGCTGCATAAATTGTTGTAGTTATAAATTCCTCTTTTAAATCTTCACAATAAGCTTTTATGGCACCACTTGCAATAGCCTTATCATGTATTTTATCCATATCATCATCTTGGCCCACATTGGCACAAACAGCAATTACATCTATATCATAGTTTTCCTTTAGCCATGGTATTATTATAGATGTATCTAATCCACCTGAATATGCTAGTACTACTTTTTCTTTCATTGTTATTGTCCCCCTTTTATTTCCCTTGTTTTTTTCAATAAAAAAAGTCCCTTGGAATTAACCAAGAGACGAATTTACCGCGTTACCACTCTAATTAATAGCATTTATAAATACTATTCACTCTTCCTTTTAAGGCAAGGCTACCTATTATCATACTATTTTCAGATAATCTTCTCCAAAGCTCTATTCACTTAAATTATATTATTGAGCTTCCACCATCCCCAATTCTCTATAAATACAAATTTTAAGTTACTTCTCTTTTTCACTGAATTTTGTATATTTAATTTAATATGTTTAAATAATAGTTGAATTTCTAATTATTGTCAACTATTCTAAATATTTTTTTAAAAAGAATCTTTTATGGTCTTTGGGACAATTATCTAAGACACCAAACAGTTCATATCCGTTTTTTATATAAAAGTTCTTAGCTTGAAAATCAAAAGTATCTAAGTGGATTAAATAACACTTTTCTTTTTTTGCAATGTTTTCTATTTCAAATAATAACTTTTCACCAAGACCGAAGCCTCTATAGTTTTCATTTATCCAAAGTGCATCGATATAAATAACATTCCAACAATACATTTTGGCAAGAATTCCACCTACAACTTCTTTATCATCATTTTCTACGATTTTATTTAGCCATACATAGGCTACTTCTTGTGTTTGTGGTACTTTTGATAAGTTGTATTCTACTAATTTTTCAATAATATAATCAGAGTCTTCTTGATTTCCATTTTTTATAGTTAAATTATTCAAATACATCCCCCCATAGAATTAATATTGAACTTTAAATAAATATAGACCTTTTGCTGGTGCTGTTTCAGAAGCTACTTTTCTGTCCTTAGCTTCTAAAATTTCTTTTACAGCCGTAGGCTTTATTTTACCTAGACCTGCATCTATTAAGGTTCCAACTATTATTCTTACCATGTTGTATAAGAATCCATCACCTTTAACATATATTTCTATCATGTTATTTTTTTCAACTATATCAATAGATTCAATTGTTCTAACATGGCTTTTCTTTTTTGATTTTGAAGAAGCGAAGCTTGAAAAATCGTGTTCTCCAATTAAATAAGTACTAGCTTCTTTCATAAGATCTAGATTTAATTTTTTAGTAATATGAGCTGTATATTTTCTAAAAAATGGATTATGGAATTTATTATTATCTATTTTGTATAAATAAACCTTAGATTTAGCATTGTATCTAGAGTGGAATCTATCATTTACTTCTTCTATATCTTTTATAACTATAGATTCAGGTAGATATTTATATAAATACTTTTGAATTTTTTCCACAGATTCACTACAATCAGTTTTGAAGTTTACAACCTGACCCATTGCATGAACACCCATATCTGTTCTTCCAGAACCTATTATTTCAATAGACTCATTAGTAAGTTTGTTAAGAACATCTTCTATTTTACCTTGCACAGTATTATCATTATCTTTTAATCTTTGGAAACCTTTAAAATTGCTTCCATCATATTGTACGATCATTTTTATATTTCTCATATTGTTTTTCCTTTTAGAATTATATTTTTTATCTATATTTTAATTTGTAACTTTTTATATTAGAAAAGCAAATTTTATAAATAGAATTGTTATTTCATATTATACTTAAATTATTTTATTGTCAATGTTAATACACTTAAATAGTTTAACAATTTAAGTGTAAGTTACTAGATATATTGATATTATCTAAGTAAATCAATTAATTCTTCTTCTGATAAACTACTTAATACATTTGTATTATTTAAATTTCCATCAATCATATCATGAATTAATTCTGATTTTTTTTGTTGAAGCTCTACTATCTTCTCTTCTATTGTTCCTTTGGAAATTAATTTTATAACCTCTACCACTTGCTTTTGACCAATTCTATGAGCTCTATCACTTGCTTGATTTTCTACTGATGGATTCCACCATGGGTCAAAATGAATTACTGTATTTGCAGATGTTAAATTTAAACCAGTTCCTCCAGCTTTAAGAGAAATTAAAAATACTTTTATTTCTTTATTATTGTTGAAACTATCCACTAAAGTTATTCTATCTTTTGCAGAAGTACTTCCATCTAAATAATAAAAATTAATATGATTTTTATCTAGTCTTTTACCTATATTTTTTAAAACAGAAGTGAACTGAGAAAATACTAGGATTTTATTATCTTTTTCAATATAATCTTTTATTATTTCCAAGCAAGTATCAGTTTTTGCACTTTTACCTTTGTATCCTTCTACAATTATGCTTGGGTCTAAACATAATTGTCTAAGTTTCGTAAGATATGAAAATATGGTTATTTTATTTTTAATATCCTTTTTCTCCTGTAATCTTTTCTTTATTTCTTCAACATAAATGCCGTAGGTATTTTTTTGAGCTTTGCCCATTTCCACATAAAACTCTTTTTCTATTTTAGGCGGAAGCTCTTTGATAACCTGTGATTTTGTTCTTCTAAGAATAAATGGTTTTATCATTCTTTTTAGATTTTCCACTTGTTCAGGGTCTTTTATAAATATGGCATTGAACTTAGTTAAACTATATAAGTAACCTGGCATAATAAAATCAAAAATAGACCATAGTTCTAATAAATTATTCTCAATAGGCGTTCCAGTTAAGGCAAATTTATTAATTGCATTTATTGATTTTACAGCATCAGAAGAAGAAGCTAATGGATTTTTTATATTTTGAGCTTCGTCTATAATACAATAATCAAAATGAAGCTTTTCGTATTCTTCTATATCATTTCTAAGTGAACCATAAGTTGTTAATATAATATCAAAATCATTAATGTTTTTAATTATATTTAATCTTTCTTTTTTTAGTCCATGACTTATTCCCACTGATAAAGATGGAGCAAACTTTTCAAACTCACTTTTCCAGTTATGAATTAAAGATGTTGGAGTTACTATTAAAGTTTTTCTATTTGGCTTACTTAATAGGAAAGTAATTGTTTGTATTGTCTTACCTAGCCCCATTTCATCTGCTAAAATCCCACCAAAACCTAAATAATCTAAAGTTTCAAACCAGTTAAGAGAATCAACTTGGTAATCCCGTAGGGTTGCATTTAGTCCGTCAGGAATTTTAATTTCTTTTTTGTCTATATTTCTGAATTTCTCAATAATATTATTCATATTTTCGATTCCAGAAATATAAGGCAACTTTTTCTCCGTAAGGAGATGATTTATGAACATGGCTTTACTTGAGTGTATTTTCATATTTTTTATATTGTCAGTAAAACCTAAGCTGTCCATAAGTTTAAACATTTCTTTAGTTTCATTATCTTCAAGATTTATAAAGTCTCCGTTACCTAATTTATAATATTTTTTATGGCTTTTAAATGCTTTTATAATATTTTTATATTCTAGAGGGTCTACACCATCGATTTCAAAATTAAAATCTAAATAATGATTAATTTCCTCTCCTAAACCTACTCTAAAAGCAGAAGAATTATGGATTTTTCTTTCTTTTAATTTATCAGAGTAGTATACTTCTCCAATATTTTTAAGTCTATTAATTTCACTATTTAAAAAATCATATAACTGATTATCATTTCCTTTAAATACATATTTATCCTTATCTTTTTCAAAGTAATTGGAATATAATCTATAAATAGCTTCATTTTCTTTTTCTAAGTCTCTTATAACAAATTGTTTTTTATTATCTTCATTATAAGAAAAAGAAATTTTACATGTTACATTACTATCTTCCAAGTCAAAGAAGTATTTTATTTTTAAGTCCTTAGAAATATTATTTTTTATTTTTTCATCTATAATTACACGATCACAAATTTTTTCTATTTTAGGTATCATGTCACTTAAAACTTGACTTACATTTTCTAGCGGAAAGCTTACTTCTTTAAACTCACTTAATATAGCGTGAAGTTTTTTATAATATATACCGTTTTCGCTATTTAATAAATAGATATCTCCTTTATAAAAGACCACATCACCTTTTAATGATATGGGGAAAGGAAGCTTATCTTCACATTTTAATATGACTTCATTATTATTCCACTCTAAATTTATGTCTATAGGAAGATTGCTTTCAATAACACTTGGGCGGTAGTACATATTTCTAAATTTAAAATCAAAACTTCTATAAGAAAGTGATTCAAATAGCCTTCTAACATTAGAGCCTTTGACAGTTAAATATTTAAAGTTTTTTTGTGGTAAATTATAAGATAAATCCATTCCATATTCTTCTATCATTTGAACTATTTTTTCATCTTCATATTCAAAATAACTATTTAATGGATTGTATAGGAAATCCACACCAAATATTAAGTCTTTTGATTCTAATCTAGAGTAAGCAAACTCTTTTAAATCTTTCATAACATACATTTTATCTATACCTATTTTAAAGTCACAAGCTACACTGTTCTCCCCTATATACTCTACTCTTACATCTAGTTTAACTTTTTCTATTTCTTTATTTTTAAAATAATCTAGTAGTTCTTTGTTGATATAATTTTTATTTCTTTTTATTTTATTATCATTTTTTAATACAATTGTTGTTTGTTTTAAGTTACTTATTATATCTGATTTTAATAAATTAACTACATATAGCGTTGAAGCTACAATATGTTTACATATGTTATATTTTCCGAAGGAACTTTTATTTTTATAGTCTTCACAAGTACAAATTGTATTTACTATTTCTTTATTCTTTAAATCTATTGTAATAGCTGGATAATATACAGTGTTATGATTAGCAGAAGCTACTTTACCATCAATATTTAAAACTTTATCTTCATTATTATATTTAATTTCTTGAACATATCCATCTTTATAATACTCTTGTCCTCTACTCAATCTTAGTTTGTCAGTATTATTAATTAATATATCATTTACTATTCTAAAGTCCATCATTTCACCTGCTTCTAAGTATTATAAATTTCATTATATAACTGTTATTAAACTACTTCAATGACCATACTAAAAAAAACTTCTCCAATACGTTGGTATACCAATAATTTATGGTTAAAAAAAAAAAATTATTGGCATAATAAAAATAGAATCTTATAAGGAGTGGTTAAAGTGGCAAATGAAGATACTATAAATTTATTAAAAGAATGTAGTTCTGGTGTTAAGATGGGCATTGATGGAATAAATAGTGTTATAGAAAAAGTTGATGATAAAAAACTTTTATTTATTCTAGAAAAATATTTAAAAGACCATGAGAAGTTGGAAGAAAAAATAGAAAAAGAATTAAAAAAATTTAATGATGATGAAAAAGAGCCAAACCCTTTGGCGAAAGCCATGTCATGGGCTAAAGTTAATATGAAGCTTATTAAGGGTGAACATGATAAAACTATTGCTGATTTAATGACTGAAGGTTGCAACATGGGTATTAAATCTATTTGCAGATATATGAATGAATATGATTCAGCCATGGAAAGTATTAAAGGTTTATGTTATGATTTAGTAGAGATAGAAGAAAATTTCTCAAAAGATTTACGTAGTTTTTTATAAATTTTAATAAAAAGTGTGGTAATTTTTATCAATTCACAATAAACTATAAATATAGGGACACTAAATAGTAACTTATCTAATTGATCGGAAAGATAAGCTACTATTAAATATGTTTTCTCCGTTTTATATAATAAACGGTGTGGTGACTCATGGAGAATCATTAAAACATATATACACAGATGAATCCTCATTATAATGAGGATTTTTCTGCGTTAATGTGTATTTATTATTATTTTGGGAAGAATAAATAAATAATTCTAATACATATGGAGGCATTATGAGAGCACCAAAACATATAGGTATTATTCCCGACGGTAATAGGCGTTGGGCACTAAGTAACAACTTATCAAAAGAAGAAGGTTATGAACATGGAATTAATCCAGGGTTACAACTTTTCAAATTATGTCAAAAGGAAAATATAGAAGAAATTACTTTCTATGGTTATACTGTAGACAATACTAAACGTCCAACTATTCAAAAAGAAGCTTTTATTAAGGCTTGTGTTGAATCCGTTATGCTTTTGACAAAAGAAGATTGTGAAATCTTAGTTGTAGGAGATACTTCTCCTCATACTTTTCCACTAGAACTTCTTCCATTTACAAAAGAAAGAGTGAAATTTGGAAAAGGTGGAATAAAAGTAAATTTTTTAATTCATTATGGTTGGGCATGGGACTTGAATCTTAGAAAAGAATTTTGTCCTTTTGGCAAACATATTGACACTAGGCTTAAATCACATGAAATATCCCGTATTGATTTAATTATTAGATGGGGTGGCAGACGAAGATTAAGTGGATTTTTACCAGTACAATCTGTATATTCAGATTTTTATGTTGTAGATAATATGTGGCCAGATTTTAAAGATCAAGATTTTTATGATGCTTTGAAATGGTATGATAAACAAGATGTTACTCTTGGTGGATAAGATTTGATCCAATAAAATAAGTGTTTTGCTATTTTGCAAAACACTTATTTTTTATTATTTTCAATCACTTCACATAAAACCTTACTACCATCTATTACTACAGATGCTCCATTTCCAGGATGAGTTGACGAGTTTATAAAATATAATCCTTTTACTTTCTTAGATTTTAGATGAGGTCTAAAATATGCACTTTGGCTTATTTTATGACTTATACCAAATGCATTTCCATAATATAAATTAAATTTATTTTTTAAATCTAGAGGAGTTAAATAATTTTCATATAAAATATGATTTTCTACATCTTCAAGTCCCTTAATATTTTTCAAATTACTTAAGATATATTTTTTCACCTTTCTAATTTGATTATCATCATATTTTATACTATTGAATGATAAGTTAGGAACACGTAGCATAATATTCATGGATGAATGATTATTTGTTCTAAATGTATGGTCAATTGATCCAGGGTAATATATATATAATGATGGATCAGAAGAAATTTTACCATTAAAAGGTCCTTCTATACTACTTCTAAAATCCTTGCTTATATAAATATTATGAACACTTAAGTTAGTGTAAATTTTATCTAAACCTAAATATAAAATAAATACAGAACAGGAGTAATCAATATTAGTTAAATTACTTTTAGCATATTTACCCTCAGATAATTCATCATCTAGCAAGTTATTAATTACATAAGGATAATCTGCATTACAAATTACCAAATTACAGCTTATTACTTCATTCTTTACTTTTACACCTTTTATTTCATTATCTTCTATAAGTATTTTTTTTACTTCACGATTTGTAACTATTTCTCCACCTAAGTCCACAAATAACTTCTCCAAAGCTTTAATATATTCATATAGTCCTCCATCTATATACCAAAGTCCATATAAATGTGATATAGCTGGTATTAATGTATATATATTTGAATTTATATAAGGATTTACACCTATGTACATGGAGGTAAAAAGCAAGTAATTTTTTAATTTTTCATTAGATATTAATTTGTTAAGATATTTATAAGTAGAAGGTAATGGGTTAATTTTACACATGCTTTTTATAAATGATAAATTAATAATTTCTTTTAAATTTATCATAGGTTGATTTAATATTTTATCTTTACTTATAAAGTATTTTTCATAAGATTTTGATAAAAATTTATAAAAATCAGCTGATAGCCCCTTTTCTAAACTTTCCAACTCATTAATCATTTTGTTAGTATCACTGTAGTAGTTGTAGCAAGTCTTATCATGATAAAATACTTTATAAATAGGATCTAACTTATGTAGTTTAAAATAATCTTTATAGTTTTTTCCCACATCATTAAATATATCAGTATAAATTTTAGGAGTCATTACAACTGAAGCAGTTAAATCAAACTTAAATTGACTATTTTCAATTATATTAATTTTTCCTCCTAATTTTTCGTTTTTTTCTAATAAAGTTACAGTGTAACCTTTACTTAATAATCTTATTCCACTGCATAACCCTCCTACTCCTCCACCAATAATAATTGTTTTTTTATCCATAAATTATCCCTTCTCAGCATATTATTTATTCTTATTAAAGTTTACTTTGCAATATTATATTTATATTATGTCTTTATAATTAATTAAAATTCGCACCTTTAAGTTAATTTATGGGTAGTCTATTTTGTGTGGTTAAAGTTAAAAAACATCAATAAAAAACTGATACATATTATGTATCAGTTTTTACAGATATTAAATATTATATTTTGAAGTTATATCTTTTATTTCATCTTCATTAGATGCATAATATGTGTAGAAATCCATATCTGCATTTGCAACTTTTTCACCAATTTCAAATAACATTTTTGGTATATCATCTGCTTTGAAATCACCTAAAGATTTACCAAGTCTTGTTTTTGTATATTCAAAATCACCATCTATAAATATTTCAAAAGCATCACACATTTCACCATCTACTTTTTTCTTTTTACCTGTAAGACCTATGGCACCTATTTGATGCACACCACATGAGTTCATACATCCTGAAATATAAATTCTTGGCATAGCGTTAAGAATAGTGTAATCACCATCGCAATTTGCTTTAAAGTAGTCAATAATTTCATGTAGCATCTTTTGGCTATTTTGAATTCCCATTTGACATCTTGGCACACCAATACAAGAAATACTTTTCTCTATACTAGTACATCCACTAAAATCTTTACTAACTTCAAGTAAGTTTTCTGCTTCTTTTCCATCAAGATTTATAATAAATATACCCTCTGTCATGGCAAGTCTAATAGATGCATGTTTGCAATTATCTAGCGTATTTAATAATTTATTTAAATCATCAAGCTTTAATTGACCTCCTATTGGATGAATATAAACACTATAGTATCCTTCTTGTTTTTGTGGGAATAATCTACAATCTTTAATATCTGTTTTTACTCCACCATCATTAGGATAATCTACATTTTCTAGTTGAATATCAAGGTTATTATTTTCCTTTTCCTTGGCCACATATTCTTTGAATTTTTTAATAAATTCTTCTTCTCCCAGTCTATAAACCATATATCTAACTCTTGCTTTATGTTTGTTTGAGTAATCTCCCTCATCCATAAATAGCTTAGTTAAACCTTCCACATAATACAGTACATCCTTTGGCTCGATTAACTCATCTAATTCTAGACCAACTGCAGGGTTTTTACCAAGACCTCCGCCAACAAAAACTTTGAAGTAAGGCTTATCTTCTTTCATTACAGCTAAAAATCCTAAATCTTGTACTGTAGTGTGAGCTGCATCCATTGGACAAGAAGAATAAGAAACTTTAAGTTTTCTAGGTAAATGATAAGTAGTAATTTTACTCATAAAATGTTTATCAGTTGCTACTGCATAAGGTGTAACATCGAAGGCCTCGTCTGTATCTACACCAGAAAGTGGTGATAATCCAACATTTCTTGGAAAGTTGCCCCCACCTCCACGTGTAAATATATTGTTTTTAATACCTTCTTCCATTATGTCACAAATTCCGTCCACATCTAAGTCATGTAGTTGTACTGCTTGTCTTGTGGTAAAGTGTATTCCATCTAAATTATATTTTTTAGCAAACTCATATACCTTATGTAATTGAGGCACAGTTACTACACCACTGGAAAATCTGAGTCTTATCATAAATGATTTTTGATCTCTTTGGGCATAAACCCCATATCCTCCTGATATTCCTTTATAATCCATCTTAGATAAATCACCATTTAAAAGCTTTAAACATTGCTCTTTAAAGTTTGGTATTTCACTAAGAAATAATTCTTTAGTTTTTTCTAGATTATGCATAATCATCACCTCTTTAAAAATATATTCTTATATATTGTTTACAAAAGTAATAAATCTATTTATCTTCTATTGTATCTACTTTATTTTCTTCGTAACTAATCCAATCACTAAAGCTTCCTGCGTATAATTTATGATCAATATTAGCTTCAGTAAGTGCTAAACTTACAGGACTGGCAGTTATACCTGAACCACAGTAAATAATTACTTCATCATAGTTGTTTAACTTATTAAAATATTCTTTTAAGTCTTCTTCTTTTTTCATAGTTAATCTGTCATCTTGCTTATCTAAAATATTCATCCAGAAATAATTTAGTGCACTTGGAATATGACCAGCCTTTTTATCTACTGGTTCAAATTCACCATTGTATCTACCATTTTCTCTACAGTCTACTATAACAACATTGTCTTTATGTAATCTTTCTCTTACATACTCCATGTCAACTCTAATATTTTCATTTACATTTAGTTCAAAGTTACCTTTTTTAACTGAAGTAGATTCACTAGTTGTTTTTCCACCAATTTCTTCAAAGGCTTTTATACCGCCATTTAACACATAAACTTCATTATGTCCTAAATATTTTAGTATCCACCAAAGTCTTGCAGGACCTGCTAAGTCACCTTCATCATAAGCTACGACTACAGAGTCATTATTTATTCCTATATTTTCAAAAGTAGTTTTTAATTCTTCTGCAGAAGGAAGTGGATGTCTACCACCATGTTCTTTTACAGGGGCAGATAATTCAGTTTCTATATCTACTCTTACAGCTCCCTGAATATGAGATTCCTCATAACTTCTTTTTCCATATTCTTTGTCCATTAGTGAAAATCTACAATCTACTATAACTAATTTATCATTATTTAAATTTTCTTTTAGCCACTTGGCATTTACCATATTTGACATTTTACTCTCTCCTAAAATATATTTCTTTAATAATTTTTAATTATTAAACATTATACTACAAGATAACGTTTTATTACAATATTA
>OKWN01000428.1_pt1 | contig 19811 bp, 16 predicted proteins | sample 1607151 | NCBI WGS metagenome assembly OKWN01 (sample SAMN07501046, study PRJEB24779) | human gut metagenome | isolation source: stool | host: human infant | place: USA: Pittsburgh, PA | reverse complement strand
ATATATTACAGGACTTTTCATTAATTCAATATATTTATCTAATTCAAAACTTGTAATTTCCTTCCATTCTGTAAAAATAAATGCCATATCTGCATTTTTTATAGCACTTTCTACTGAATCAACATATTTAATTTCATCAGGATAAATTTTCTTAAAATTTTCTACCCCAACAGGATCATAAGCTACTATCTCAGCTCCTTCATCTAATAACCTTCTAACATTTGGTATAGATGGAGCTTCTCTTAAGTCATCTGTTCCTGGTTTAAAAGTAAGTCCTAGAACTGCCACCTTCATTCCTTTTAGTGAACCAAGTTCTTGCTTAGCTTTTCTAAATAACTTGTATTTTTGATTTTCGTTAACTTCTATAGTTGCTTTTATAGTTTTTATTTCATATCCACTATCATTAGCTAACCAGTGAAGAGCTTTTGTATCTTTTGGGAAGCAAGAACCTCCGTATCCCAGACCAGCATTTAAGAATTTGTTACCTATTCTAGAATCATAACTCATTCCTTTTGCCACATCTTCTATATCAGCTCCAACTATTTCACAAACATTTGCCATTTCATTCATAAATGATATTTTTAATGCTAAGAAATCATTAGAAGCGTACTTTATCATTTCTGCACTTCTTCTATTAGTAACTACTATAGGTTGGTTAAATCTTTCATATACATATCTTAATTTTTCTTCTGATTTTCTAGATTCCACACCGATTACTATTCTTGAAGCATGTAGTGTATCCACTACCGCCGTACCTTGTGCTAAAAACTCTGGGTTTGATGCCACTTCTATTTTCACATCATTTACTAAATTTTCTTTTAAGTATTCTTCTACTCTATCATTAGTTCCTATTGGTACTGTAGACTTAACTACTACTAAACAGTCTTTAGTAACATTTTCTGCTATTTGCTTACAAACACCAAATACATAGTCTAAGTTAGCTGAACCATCAGCTCTTTCAGGAGTTCCAACTCCTATAAATACTATATCTGCATCTTTATATGCACCTGCATAATCCGTAGTAAAATCTAATCTACCTTCTCTATAGTTTCTTTGTAGTAATTCATCTAATCCGGGTTCATATATAGGAGAAATACCTTGTTTCATTATTTCAACCTTTTTCTCATCTATATCTACGCATGTCACTTGATGTCCTACTTCTGATAGGCAGGCTCCTGTTACTAATCCTACATATCCTGTCCCAGCTACTACTATATTCATCTATTTTTCCTCCCCACTAAGATGCATTGTCATCTCCAAATAAAACTCTCACAGTTTTAAATATTAACTTTATATCCATCCATAAATTTCTCTTCTCTATATATTCTAAATCCATATCTATCCACTCATCAAAACCAATACTATTTCTACCGCTAACCTGCCATATGCACGTTAAACCTGGTTTTACAAGTAGTCTTTGTTTTTGATAATCATTATATTCTGCTACCTCGTGTGGTATAGCAGGCCTTGGGCCAACTATACTCATATCTCCCATAAGTATGTTAAAAAGTTGCGGAAGCTCATCTATACTAGTTTTTCTTATAAACTTACCTACCCTCGTTATTCTTGGATCTTCCTTTATCTTAAACACTGGACCGTCCATTTCATTTTGTTCCATTAACTCTTCTAGTAATTCTTCTGCATTACTAACCATACTTCTAAATTTATACATTTGAAAAGGTTTGTTATTTTTTCCACATCTTTTCTGCGCAAAAAACACCTTCCCCTTAGGGTCTTCAACCTTTATGGCTAAAGCTACTAGAATAAACAGTGGTGACAATAATATTAGCCCAATTGCAGATCCAACAATGTCCATTGCTCTTTTAAAAAATAAATAAATAATTCCTTTTCTAGGTTCTATACTTCTATAGTTCCTAATAACATTAACATTCATATCCATTTTTTATTTCCCCCACATAATTTTTTAATACCCCATACTATCTAACTGAGCTTAACTTTTTCTTTCCAAATAGTCCAAACTTTTTCTTCTTTTTTCTCCCTACTCTACTACCAGCTGTTTCATCTTCCTCATAATAATATGAATAATATCCATGTCTATTTTTTCCTATATCATACTTATTCAAAATCGAACCTATAATGTTAATGTCTGATTTTTTCATGTTATCTATAACTTCTTTAGTATAAGTTATATCTGTTTCGTTTGCTCCCACAACAAACATTACACCATCTACGTATTTAGAAATAATAGCTGCATCTGAAACAACTCCCACTGGAGGTGCATCTATAAAAACATAATCGTATTTTTCTTTTACATTATTTATAAAATCTTCTATTTTTTTTGAAGATAGTATTTCTGTTGGATTAGGTGGTATAGCACCTGGTGTTAATACATGAAGATTTTCTCCTATTTTATTAACACATTTATCAAAATCTCTTCCATTTTTTAAATGGTCCATAATTCCGTAAGTATTGCTAATTCCAAACATTTTATGAACACTCGGATTTCTTAAATCTAGATCTAAAACTAATATTTTCGTATTTTCAAGTTTAGAAAAAGCATGTGCTACATGACATATAGTTGTACTTTTTCCCTCATTTTGTTTTGTACTCGTAAATAAGATAGTCTTTAAATTGTTATCTATATCAGCAAAACTTATATTTGTTCTAACTGTTCTGTATGCCTCTGCCAAAGGTGATTTTGGATCTAAATCCGTAACTTTTGCCATCTCTGTCCCCCCATATTAAAATTTAGGAACTACACCAAATACTGGTATTCCTAATTTTTCTTCTATATCTTTTGGTTCTTTTATTTTTGTATTTAATGCTTCTATTAAGAATATAATAAACACACTAACCATTACTCCAAGCACCATTGCTATAAGAACATTCATCTTCTTATTTGGTTTAATTGGATCTGCTGGTATTATTGCCTTGTCTATTACCTCTGTTCCACTAGCCTTAACTATTCTTTGTACTTCTGTAGAAAATATTTCTGGTATAGTGTTGCAAATTTTTGCTGCTATTTGTGGATTTTTATTTTGTACGGAAATTTTTATAATCTGAGTATCGGCCACATTTGTAACTGAAACTGATTCTGAAAGATCTTCATAAGTCATATTTAAATTTAACTTATTTATAGTTGATGTGATAACTGCTCTTGACTTGATTATCTCCCCGTATGTTACTGCCAACTTTTGTACATAGTTTAAATCATCTGTTGTTGCCATTTGTGTTTCCTTATCATCAACTTCCTTGTTAACAATAAGAGTGGTATTCGCCTCGTAAACTGGTTTTAGTACATAAAAACTTACCAACCCACTTATGACTCCACAAATTACTGCGGCAAGTACTATTAGCCACATTTTCTTCTTTAAAATAAAGAAATACTCCCTTAAATCGATTGTCTCTTCCATAATTCCTCCATTTCACTATTATTAAAAGTATTTTTTTTCATTTCATTCGTGTTTTTACTTTTTTTAGCCAACCTTAATTTATAATAATTTTTTTAATAATTTAATCTGTATTATTTCATTTAATTTGCTAATATTTCAATTGGCCTTTATTTTATTTACACATACCCCTTAATAAACTTTAATTTATATTGCAAAATATTCTTATATATTTTTTGCCAAATTATTCTAACATTCCCTTTTTATTCGTGTTTTTCTTATAAAATCTTATCATATACCCTTATCTATTACAATTTTATAATAACTTTTATATATATAAAAGTTATTATAAAATTGTCGTTTTTTGTCGCGCCCAGATTGATACTTATCTTTACAGATAAGGTTATTTACATCCCAAAATTTTCTAAATACTCAATACACTACTACTATTCTACAACATCGACAGTTATCCCTCCATATATTTCCTTTTAATTGCTAATTATTCTAAAATATAGCAATATATTTTTTTGTATTAAAAATTATAATATTTTTTTTTATTTAATTATAATTATTACCTTTTATTTTTTTATTTTTTCTTATCTAAACTTTTACACTTACTTTATGTGTTTTTTACTGTGAACCTTTTTAATATTTTCTTTAAAAATAAAAAGTATTTATATGCTCATAATCTTTTAAACTTTTTAAGTAGAATATAATAGTCCTATATCAACTAATTATACTTAATTATCAGATTGATATTTACTCATAAATATTATGAAAGGAATATTCTATTGAGGAATATAAATAAAAAACAAAAGAGGATTTGAATAATAATCCTGTTATCTCTAATAATTTTTACAATAATAGGTGTGAATAGTAAAATGAATAAAAAATTTGTAATAAGAGATAAAACTCTAAAATTTAATAAATTGTCAAAATCATTTAACAACTATAAAATACTTCAATTCTTCGACCTTCATAGCAAAGAATTTAGAAAAAACGACAACAACTTAATAAACCCTATAATAAAGAAGACATTTAATCCTCCTGAGATAAATGTTCCTCTCCTAAAAAATGAGTAAAATAAAGCCTCCCTGGAAAAGTACCCACAATCTATTCCAGGGAGGACTTATTATTTTCATATCTCATTGTATCCATTGCTGCAAAGGTTATTTTTTTTAAGAAATAATATGAATATTGTTACATTTTTAATTTCTTTGCACTATAATTATTTTAGGCTCGAATGATAACTATATGATATAGTCCATTCTTTAAGTTACATATTATTTAATATTAAAGGACAACCTCCCCAAGGTTGTCCACTTTTCATGTCTATTTCAAACAAGGTGGTTGCCTTAATCGATAACAAAACCATTCGCAAACACGTTGTTCAAATATACTTTCTTAATTCATTTTGAGCAACGGACTTATCTGAAATTTCATGGCGCCCACACAGTGGCTTAAAGCAGTATCAAAATGATTCGCCAACACGTTGCTCAAAGATAAGTCGTTGGCGACATAAACTGAAGGAATGGTTTAATTTAAACCATTCCTTCAGTTTATTTTAAAATAAAGATGAAAATTACAATATCTATTCAAAGAGTTACAATCTTCTTTGATAAACTGCCAAGTCTCCTTATAATCTCCAGGAGTAGTAAAGTCGTTCTCGCTTAAGAAGTCCACAAAGCCATTTTCCTGACCCACATATTTATCCACAAAATCATAAGAATATGCACGTTTTTTCTCATACGCTGTATTTTGGCAATTGTGAAGCACATGTTCCAGGTTACATGAGAAAAAATAAACTTTGTAGCCAATTCGCCCAATATGGCTAGTTTGATAAAGTTTATTTAAAATCCCGCTTTTTCTTTGGTTTCGCTCCACAATCAAATCTCTTTTATTTGTAACAATGGAATTATGTGTGTAGAAAGTTTTTTCCTGATTCATATCTTCTTTAACAAAATCTTCCTTAATAAAAGCCCCATCTGTATCAACTAAGTGAATTATTTCTTTTATATCTGTTTTTTTTAAACCATTATTCTGTGCTAAAAATTTCTTTACTTGGCTGTCAATCTTTCTAATAATATTTTGACAGTTTGAATTAAAATCCGCTGTAATATCTTGATTTATTACGTGAAATTGAACACTGCTGTCTTGTACTAATTTTGAAAGAATTAAACTCAGAGACATTTCATCGGTGATTCCTTCTACTATAAATAGTACTATTTTCTTCGTCTTCATCATCTGCTGCTATCCCTGCCATGTCTATTCGCCTCATCTCTTTTCATCTTAACTATTACCATTTCCAAGCATCCATGCCTTTCTAAAAGCGTAGTTTATCTCATATTTATTAGTCTCATCGTACAAGTCTTCTTTCTGTCCACCAAGCATAATACCTCTATAATAAAAATCACGAAGGTTGTTGCCAACTTTTGCATTGTTTAAACTTATGTATCTATTGTTTTCGTTTGTCGTCGTAAACACAACAAGCTCTTTATTCAATTTTTCCAAAGCTCTCAGATTATGAGATGTAAAAATCAACTGTCCTTTGGCACTTTTACTTAAAATTTCGAGAATTTCTCCTAATAAATATTCAAAAATACCTGCATCCAACTCATCCACAGCAACTAAAATATTTTCATTATTATACATTCCTATTAAAACACTTAAAATAGAAATAATTTTCTTGATCCCGTCAGATTCGTACTTTAAAGGGATCTTTCTTCCATTTCTCACTGACAAAAGCTCCACCTTAAATGCTTCTTTTGAATTATTTAAAGTTTCCTTACCATAATTTTTTATTTCTATCTTTAATTTTGGAACTAAAGTATTCAACACCACGTTAATTTGTTCCAAAATTTTCTTCACTGTCTCCAGTTTATCCATATCAATAACAGATAAACCAAATAAGTTTAGTCCAATATTACCTCTCATATTTACCTTCTTGTTTTCCAACATAAAACTAAGAGGTATCATCCTATTACTTGTTATGGCTCCCAACTCATCATTTTGTATAACAAAGATGTTAAATATTGCAAAGTTTCTTAAAATAGCTAGAATTTTACTATTCTCTGGGCTAGTTTTTGCAAAAGATGTTAGCAAAAGTGAGAAGGTCTTTGGACTAAAAATAAAGGATGTGGAATTTTCCTGAGAAAGTCCTTTCGCAATACCAAGCCCCACCTTTTTATCAGTAGAATTTGCTGCTTCTCTGTAATTCTTTATGGGTCTAAAAGTATAGTCCTCATCATCCATATCATAATCCACGATGGTAATGCTCTTTCTCCACTGATTTTCTTCCCATTTTGAATAGCTCAACTTCTCCCTAAAAACTTCAACAGTTATATCCTTGTCATCATGTACACTTATAATTCTGTGTTCATCCATTCCTAAAACTTTGTCCTTCTCTAAGTTCATTTCACTGTTATTATTAATATCCGTAACTTTATTGTATTCAACGTTATTGCCAATATTTTCACTTAAATCTAGCATTTCATTATATTCCATACTTAAATCATCTGGAAAAGCTCCACTTTTATAAGTTTTTCTTAACTCAAATTTATAAAAGACCCTATAAGTTTCACCTTTATCAATTATCCTAAATTCAAATCCAAGGGCTGCTGAGTTCTTCTCACAAGAAATAAAGTTACAAAAATTAGGATTTAACTTTTGTCCAGAAATCACCATTCTAAAAAGATAAAGGGCGTTTATTACAGAAGTTTTACCTGAGCCATTTTGACCATAAATACCCAAAATATTAGATATCTTTCCTGTCTCTCTATCTTCTTTAAAGTCAATCTTTCCATACTTTACATTTTTAAAGTTTTCCAACTCCAACCCCTTCAACTTCACAATCCTATCTTCCATAAAATCACCTCCACAGTACAACAAAACACCCAATCTCCAGGATGGGTGTTTTGTTTCATTTTTTTATTACATATTTCATAACAAAAAAAGTAATTGGAGTGGCAACTATTGCTGTAATCACTGGTGCCACCTTACTACTCATATTTAGCCTATCCACCAACAAAATTATTCCTAAATATTGAATAATAAAGTTAGGTATATAAGTTAGTGGAAAAATTAAAAACTTCTTCACACTAGGCTTTTGTTTATATGTAAAATAAGTATTCAAAAAATAAGATCCTAGGATACTAACTACATAACCCAAAACAAATGAAATTCTATATGCAAATTTAAATATATCCATAAAAACCAAGTAAGATAAATAGTAATCAGCAGTATTAATACACCCAACAATGGCATATTTCACAAATTCAACTAAATTACCTCTATCTTTAATATTTATAAAAGTTCTATCCATAAAACTGTCTCCTTCTTTTAATGATTTGACTATTCTTTATGGTTATCTTTTATTTTGCAGTTTTTATGCTAATTTCATTCTTAATTATTTGATATATCATTATATTTCAATACTTTTTTAATATTTTTGTGAATTATATCATTAATTCTTTGTTTATTATTATATTTTAATACTTATTTTGTTAATTTTTTTCTTCCTTTTAAAACTTTTATACACAATAACACTAATACAATCCCTACAAAACTTCCAGATGAGTCTATCATCACATCTCTCAATTGTCCTGCTCTTCCTGGTACAAAAAGCTGATGAATTTCATCTGAAATAGCATAAACTACACATAGTAAAAATGCAAACTGAGGCTTTTTATTTATTTTTTCAAATTGTAAAAATGTAAGTATTGATAAAATCCCCAGTATCATATATCCAATAAAATGAGCACTTTTTCTCGTTATAAATTGAAGATTTTCCACTACGTTTTCCTGAACTTCTTCTGGTTGCTCATTAAAATTCGGCACTGCTGATAAAATCATTTTAATAGTGCCTCCACTTGTATTTGATGATACTTCTGAATTTTGTGATGACATTGAAAATATAAATGCCATCCAAATTACAAGCAACACGGCGAAAATACTTTTTTTCACTGTTATTCTCTCCTTTCTCAAATTATATTATAGTCCATTTTTATATTTTTGTACAAAAATAGGACCATCTCTTTTGAGATAGTCCTTTATCAAGAATATGAAAATCTTATTTTCTCTTCTTCTTTTTTTTCTTTTTCTTCTTTTTATGTATACCTTTTTTATCTGGTTCTTCTGTTTTCACAATTTTGCAAGACTTACGTATGTTGTAGTACATAAATGCACCTATTATAAATAACACTGCTATGCTTGCTTTGTCTAATGCATTCCCCACCTTGTTTCCCATGGTAAAATATCTGGCAACTAGTAATATAATTGAGACAAATCCATACGCCATAATGTGAGTTCCTGCTACTTTTGCCACTTTCTTATTATCATATTTTTTCTCATTAACAAAAATTATGTAGCGCCCTAGGTTGTATCTTAGTGTTGCATAACCTAGGCCAATGGCAAGTATGCCTATAATTAAATCCGTATATAATCCCGTCATATTATCCCCTCCTTGTCCAAATACATTATATCATTTGTTGAGGGTAAATCATAACAATATGATTATATAAATATATATTAAAAAATTCGCTTCGCTCATATCGCCAACGATATGCCTTCGCTAGCGCTTCAGGCAAATCCGTTGCTCAAACTTTCCATTGCTCAAAATTTCCTTTGGTAATATCGTCAACGATATATCCTCGTTACCACTTTAAGCCACTATGTGGGCGCCATGAAATTTCGGATATATCCGTTGCTCAAATTCCCTTTGGGCAAAGTTTGCTACTTAACTTTTATGTTTTTCGCGTTACTGTAGTAGCTATATATGTTGCCGCAGTCGGCAGTTCTGTAGGCTCTCACTTTGTAATAATATGTTTTTCCTGTTTTCAAACCTTCATCTATAGTATTTAAAGTGGAACCACTTGTAACAGTTTTTATTTTTTTATAACTACCTGTTTTACTGTCTGCTCTGTATACTGCGTATCCATAAGCTCCAGTGATTTTCTTCCAGCTAATTTTTACCTTCCCTGTTTTAGTTGTATTTCCTGTATTCTTCGATGAAGTTGAAGATACTGTAATAACTGGTGTGTTACATTTTGTGCTGGCTTTTAATTTTGTAGAATATGAACCATAGTCCCTACTATTCCCAACTTTTCTGTAGGCTCTAACTTTATAATAGTATGTTTTTCCTGTTGATACATTTTTATCTGTAAAATTATTATTAGTTCCTCCACTAAGTTCTCCTATTTTTTTGTATGTTCCATCTTTACTAGTTGCTCTATATACTCTGTATCCACTGGCATAACTAGCTTTGTCCCAACTCAATTTAATTAAAGTTTTATAAGATGAATTCTGTTTTAGATTTTTTACCTGTGATGGATATTTAGTTTTTCCATAAAAAACATTTGAATAATCGCCATAAAGATTTTCATCACCCACTGTTTTATATGCTCTTATTTTATAGTAATATGTTTTACCACTAATTAGCCCTCCATCTGTATATGTATTTGAAGATTTATTGGAAACTGTGGCTACTTTAGTATATTTTCCATCTTTTGATGTAGATCTGTAAATTCTATAACCTGTTACACCGTATTCTTTGTCCCATCTAATTTTCAAAGAGTTAGTGGTATTACTTAAAATTCTTACCCCAGAAACTTTACTTGGATAAATTTTAAATGTTGCCATTTTTTGACCAGTATAACTGCCTATGCCTACTATATTTATAGTTCCTTTTCCACTTGATATATTTTCTCCATAATCTAAAGAATAATCTTTGCCTTCTTCAAGAATTTTATTATCATATGTAGCTGTAATACTTGGTTTTAAATTTCCACTGTAGGATATGAATTTTTCTCCATTTCCTATTTTTGTAATTTTACAATCATTAATATCATATCTAACTTTCACACTACAACTTGCCTTTTTACCCTTTTTAGTTGTAGCTGTAATTGTTGTATGACCTAAACTTATACCTGTTACTTTTCCTTTTGAATCTACTTTTGCCACGTTTTCATTGCTACTAGTAAAGGACTGAATTTCATCATTATAATCCAGTTGAATTCCATATAATTTAAATGACTTTCCCACACCTATTGTTTTTTGTAGCTTATTTAAAGAGAATTTTTCACCATAATAATCAACATCTTTGTAAGAAGTCTTTGACATTGGATAAGCTAAATTAAACTCCTTTGTAGTAAATTGTGAATCTCTTTTGTGGTCTTCGAATTCTACATTATTTCTCAGGAAATATGTATAATAAACATAATTATCATCGCCGTTGGAAGCATCCCAAGTATTATCTATGTTGTACCACTTCGTCCCTATTTTTCCAATGTTCCATGCATGATAGTCACTGCCTGCATAACCTGTGATACATCTTACACCTAATCCCAAATCTTTCATCATTTTATATGTTAAAGCTGCATACCCATTGCATACAACATTTTTTGAAACAAGACCGTCATAGGCAGAGAATTTCGTTAAATCATAATCATATACTATATTTTCAGTAATAAAATCATGTACAGACTTAGCTTTAGTATATTCATCTGCATTGTAAACATCTAACTCATCTAGTACTTTTTTTACTTCGTAGTCCACACGTTGTTCTTGTTTATAAGTAGAAAGATATTCCATTTGAAAAATAAATTTAGTTTCAGTGGACTTACTGTCATTCCAATCTACATAAAAATTACTCCAGTGTCTAAAAAGATAGTCTCCCTCACTGGAATTAGCGTTGGCATTATCTTCTACTGCCATGGCAAATAAGTCTGCATATAAAGTGCTATAATTCTTCTGCTTTATTGTAAATTCAATAGTTCCACTTCTCTTTACCATCTCTCTTCTTAAATAGTTTGCAGCATCTTTCTTTGTATAAAAAACATTAGTTGAGTATGGTGTTACTGAAGATTTTGGCGAGTAGGTTTTTACATTCACTCCTTGGTACAAAGGATTTACTACTTTTCCATCTTCCTCTTCTATAACCTGAAGTTCATCTTTTGAACTTCCAATAGAAATAACTTTTGGACTTGTTTCATAAGCAGAACTAAAATTTTCTGCAAAAATATTAAAATCTCCTATTGAGATTAAGTTAAAAATCAGTAAGGAGCATAAAAATAAACTTATTGTTTTCTTTAAACCTTTCATATCATATCCCCCAGAATAATATATTTTTAAAATTGGAGTAAAATTTCCTCATTCTTAATTATTCTGCTATTTGACCAAAATTCCTTTTTATGTCTATTTTTTTGCACAACAAAAAGGAACACTAATTTTCAATTAATGCCCCTATCTCCCATTTACAGTTTCCTACAACAATTACAAAGTTAATTATGTAAGAAAATATCCCAATCTCATATACTATCCCCCAAATAATTCAAAAATTTTTCCTTTGTATCTTTATATTTAGACTGACTAACAGGAACTTTATCACCGCTTTTTAAAATGAATTTATTTGTAGTTAGAATATTTACTTTCTCCATGTTTACAATATAACTTTGATGACATCTTATAAATTTCTCTGGTAAAATATTTTCTATTTCGTTTAATTTTTTGTATATAGTTTTTTTGATTTTATCACAATGGATTATAACAGTTCTTAAATGGCTTTCCATATAATTCACATCATTTAAATTAATTGAGACAACCTCTTTCTTTATCTTTATATTTAAAATTTCTTCTTTATTGACCTTTATAACTTCCATAGCTTTATTTAAAGCTTTTTTTAGTTTTTCTTCATTTATAGGTTTTGTAAGATAATCCAAAGTTTCAACTTCAAATATATCCTCCACGTAAGATGCATTCCCTGTTATAAATATGATCTTTATATTATTAAATTTTTGTTGAATTTTTTTCGCAATATCAATGCCCAAATGATCTTTTAAATCTATATCTATAAAAATAATATCTGGATTACTTATATCACTATTTATATATTCTATTAAATCATACCCGTTTTCAAAAGTTGTAATTTCACAATTGTCCTCTAATATAATTTCTATTTTTTGCTTTAAATATTGCAAGATATTTTTATCATCGTCACATATGGCAATATCCAATTTAATCCCCCCCTTATACAAAAATAATCACTACCCCTAGGATATTTTTTCTTTACTTATATTAATATTCTCTTAAAGTTTTTTATTCCCTTTTTTTAGTGAAAATACTATAATTTTCATCAATAAATAACATGAGAGTAGTAAAAAGCTCTCAATAAGCCTATTATCTGAGAGCTTTTTATAATATTGGTTTATGGGTTTTTACAGAGAGTATATAGTTAATTGGGTATTGATACCTAAACTGTAACTTTATTTATAACTTTTACGCCTAGTTCTTCCAAACGTCTCACAACAAAATCTCGGTCTTTATTTACTTCCTCCATCAAATAAGCTATATCTTCTTCATCAATTTCTTTTAGCTTATTATTAACAACTGCATTTTTTATAAAATTATTTTTTAATCTATCTATATCTAAATCATTAGATTGAATATCACCTATGTTCCAAGGAATTACTATATTCTTACCTGGAATGTTTTCAACAGGATTTCCTCTTCTTACTTCTATACCATTTTGTTTTGCAAAAGTAAGCTGTGGCATTGGGTGTTTTCCAGCTCCTGTGTATTCTGTTTCTTGTACTACTATTATTTGATCCTTATCCATTTCTTTTGCTATGGAAATTGCTGCTGCAAGAGAAGTATTTCCTGCCGGTCCTCTTTCTATTCCTTCCACTTGAGCTAATGCTTCTGTTACATAGAAAACTTCTCCTTGCGTAACGGTTACATATCTGTCCATATATCTAAGAACCCTCGCTGCATTTCTTGGTACGTCAGATCTATCTGGCCAAGTAGCAAATGGGACACCAAATCCTGTATGACCTGTTGTGAAAGATTTTTTGTTAAATGCATGATCAGATGCCATGTGTAATCCACTTAAATCAACAGATGCTCCTACTATTTTAGTATCTTTTGCTCCAGCTAAATTTAAACCTCTTGCTGTACCTGTAAGATTCCCTCCACCTGCATGTGTTGCCACTACTACATCTGGATATTTACCTTCCATTTCCATCATTTGATTAGCTAATTCGTATCCTAAACTTTCCACACCTGCTATCCCAAATGGAGTATATAAAGAAGCATTGAAGTATCCTGTTTCTTCTAATAATTTTAAGAATGTATAAAATAGCTCTGGTCCAACTGTTAATTGTATAACTTCTGCACCTAGTGCTTCACATTTTCTTGTTTTTTCTAGTATTTCTGGTTGTCCTACTTTTTTAGAATCAAATACTTCTTGAACTATTATACATTTTAGTCCAAGTTGAGCTGCTTGTGATGCTACAGCTGCACCGTAATTTCCACTAGTTGCTGCTATTACACCTTTGTATCCCATTTTTTTAGCATGATAAACAGATATAGCTGCTCTTCTTGCTTTAAATGATCCTGATGCATTTGCTGCTTCGTCTTTTACAAATATCCTAGCTCCCTTACCTTCTTTTGAATATTTTCTAACTAAAGCAGTTATATTTTTAAGTTCAACTAAAGGTGTCTCTCCTACTTTTGTTTCTTTTTGTATTTTTATTATATCTTCTATTGAATATCCAACTGATGCCATCATTTTTTCATAGTCAAAAGCTATCTTTCCATGTTCAAAAACACTATAATCAAGTCCTACTGCTTGCTTCATTATGTCATTTTTTCTACCCATTACGGCTAAGTAAGACATATCCTTCATATCTACATCCCCTTCTCATTAATTAAATCTTTCTTAGAAAATTTAATAGATTTAATATCTTTATATTTATTAAATAAACTTTTCTTTATATTTTTAATTTTATTTGTTTAGCTCTTCAATCTCTTTTCTAAGTTCCATTCCTACTTGAATTAATTCCTTTACTGGTTCACCAAAATCATGCACATGTCTAGGATTAATTGCGCATAATTGTCCTCTAACATTTCTTCCTATTATAGTTTCTATCTCTATTTCATCACCTATAGTTGCTTCTTCTGTCATCATCAATCCTCTTATCCATTGAACTAAAGGCACTTCTTTTGTATCATCTGGTACTTGAGGTGCTCTTTCTTCTGGCTTCAAAAGTACTTCTTGAATCTCTACCCAATCACCTTTTTTTGCTAAAATCATTTTCTACTATCTCCCTTCTCAATTTAGACATCCTATATTTCATAAACTCAAAGCCTATAATTTGTCAGAATAGACCCTGAGTTTAATTAGCATCTTAAATTTTTAAGCTTCTGCTTCAGCTAAAGTCTTTACTTCTTCACCTTTACTATTTACATACATTCTTCCCCAGCCACTTATCATGGCAAATAACATTACTACGAGCAATGCCCAACAGTAAATTATCCATGGAGACATTTGAGTTGTTGTAAGTGCAGGCACCATACTACCAAATTGTTCACTAGCTTGAACTGACAAGTTTTTAGTAAGTAATAAAGCTGGTGTCCAAGGTAGGGAATAAACTAATGTACAAGCTGTTGCATCTAATAAGTTCGCCCTTCTATATGGAGATATTTTATATTTTTCCCCTAAAGGCTTAGCAAAAGATGTTCCTATGGCAAGGATTGGTGGTGCATTTAATCCCATTATTCCTGACATTGCAAGCGCCAATCCTCCTATACTCATTTCAACTCCACGAGCAGTATGTACAAATTTCTCTGTCACACCTATTAAGGCTTGATCTCCTCCACCTTTTTGCATAATTCTAACACATGCTAAAACTAAAAGAGCCAGTATACAAATATCAACCATTCCACCAATTCCATCTACTAGTAAACCTTGAACTGTACCTTCTTGTATAAATAACAAGTCTGATGGGCTTATCATTCCAAGTCCACATCCAAATATTGCAGCTGCTATTGTTCCTATAGTTGTTGCCGCTATTATATGATAGCCTTTAATTGCCAAAGTAATTGTTATTGCTGCTGGTATTAACATAAACAATCCTTTTGGATTCATATATTGAGAAACTAACTCATAAGGAATATCTTGAGCTACTCCCCCACCACCAAATAACATAATTACTACTAAAGTAGCTGCTCCAGCCACCAAGGAATATTTTAATCTTGATTTTACAACTCCACCCACATCTGCTCCTTGGGTTGCTGCTGAACATATTGTTGTATCAGAAAGTGGTGCCAAGTTATCTCCAAAAGCTCCTCCACCAACTATGGCACCTGCCATAACAACTGGGTTTGCTCCAAGTAAAACACCTGCTGGATATAATACAGACATCCCTGCAACTATTGTTCCAAATCCTGTTCCTGCTGCTGTTGCGAATAATGCACTTGCTATAAATGTAATTGCCACGAAAATTCTTCCACTAGCTCCAATGTTATATGCAAGCCAAATTATCCCTTCAACTAAACCAGATGCTCTTAGAACTGATGCAAAAACACCTGCAAATATCCAACATGCTATTGGTGTTACTGCTATTGGATCTGCCATACCTTCTATTACTGTATCACAGTAAGTTTGTTTATCCTTGGCAAAGAAATATGTTGCCATGATTCCTAATAATGCGCCAATCCACATCCCCCTTATATCTGGGGCGTTAAGTAGTGATATATAAATTGCTATGATTATAAATACTCCAAAAGGTAAAAAGGATGTCCATCCTCCTCCATAAAACTTAAGCGCCTTTTTCTCTTCCATATATAAAACCCTCCATTTTATAATTGATTATTATATCTGTCTTTATATTTAAGCAAGTTATATGCCAAGTTTTGGTTTTTATTGAAAAATAATGTATTTTTGGATAAAATTGAAGGATTATTCCATAAAATGCTTATAGTTGACTAGTTTTTATTTTGATAAAGTATAAAGTACTTACAATAAAAAAGGAAAAACACTTCCAGCAAGTCTCACATTTTATCAAATAAATGTGCAACTTTTTTCCACCTGGAAATATTTTTCCTACTAAGTATGTAATTTTTTTCACACTATAAATCTTCTTTTACGTTATACTCCACTATTTTATTAAAAAGTTGTCTTCTACTAATTTCTAAATATTCAGCACTTTTTGTAATATTACCATTAAATCTATCTAGTACCTTTTTTATATAATTTGCTTCTGCTTCTTGTTTTATTTCTTTTAAGGGTTTAATATCTTCCAATTTCAAAAAGTTGCTACATTCATCCTCTTTATTATCTAAAACATTTGTTGATACAAGTTCCTTTCGAATAATTCCATTGTCTGATAAAACCACAAGTCTGTCTAAAATATTTTTCAACTCTCTTATGTTTCCCTTATACTCATAATTCAAAAGATAATTCATCACATCCCCTTCCACCTTTACAATTTTTTTATTGTATTTGGCAGAAGATTTTTTCAGAAAGAAGTTAATTAACATTGGTAAATCTTCTTTTCTTTCTTTCAATGATGGTAAATGAATAGAAATAGTATTTATTCTATAAAATAAATCTTCTCTAAATTCTTTGTTTTCTATGGCCTCTCTAATGTCCTTATTAGTAGCACAAATTAATCTAAAATCCACATCTATGGGTTTATTGCTCCCAATTTTTTCTATAGTTCTATTCTCCAAAACCCTAAGCAGCTTTACTTGAGTATTTAAATCAATTTCTCCCACTTCGTCTAAAAACAAAGTTGCACCATGTGCTTCTTCGAAACGACCTATTCTTCTATTTGTTGCTCCTGTAAAAGATCCTTTTTCATGACCAAATAATTCAGATTCTAGCAAAGAACTTGATAAAGATTGACAATTTACTGCCACAAATTTTTCATTCTTTCTTTTACTATTTTCATAAATAAACCTAGCCATTACTTCTTTTCCTGTTCCTGATTCTCCTGTTATAAGCACATTTACATCGGCACTGGCTGCCTTTTGAGCAATTTTTATGATTTTTCTAAAATTATAGTTTTTAGTATCTAGTAAAAACTTATCATTTACTTTTTCAACTTTCTCAACACTTTCACACTCTACTTTAATTTTTTCAATTTCCCTTAAAAGCTCTCCTGGATTATTTCCTTTTATAAAATATCCAAAAGCTCCCTTTTTCATTGCCTCCACAGCATTTTTTATAGTTCCAAAACCAGTAATTAACATAACATAAGTATCCACATAATTATTTTTTATTTCTTCCAACAAATGAATTCCATCCATTCCATTCATTTTTAAATCTGTTAAAACTAGTTGAAATTTCTCTTTTTCTAGTATTTCTAAAGCTTCTTCTCCACTATTGGCCACTTTAGTTTCATATCCTTCACTTTGCAAAATCATATTTATAACTTCTTGATATTGTACTTCATCATCTACCACAAGTATTTTAAATTTATACATCTAAATCAAATCCCCCTTTATAGGTATTTCAATCCTAAATGTTGTCCCCTTATTTATTTCACTTCTAGTTATTTTAATACTTCCACCAAGTTTTTCCACCTCATTATAGACTATAAAAAGTCCTAATCCCGTTCCCTTTCCTGGATTTTTAGTTGTGAAAAATGGATTAAATATATTATCTAAATTATGTTTTTCAATACCAATCCCCATATCAGTAATATCAATTTGTATAACAGGATCTTTATTAATACAAGTAACTTCTATAATTCCACCATTTGGCATGGAGTCAACAGCATTAGTAATTAAATTTATAAAAATATGTTTTAAGCTTTCTTCATTAGTATTAATAAATATATTTTCACAAGATAAAGTTGCTTCTATATTCATCTCTTTCATTGATTTTTTTTCAAGTTGTAAAATGGAAAGCAAAAACTCTCTTATATTAATTTCTTTAAATTCATCTCCTGAAATAGCAGAGAAATTAAGAAGATTGTCTATAATACCACTGGCTCTTTCTACTGATAATTCAATATTATCTATACTTTTCTGATAGATTTCCTCATTTTGCCTAGCATTTTTCCCTTTTAGAAGATAACAGTAATTTCTAATAACGCCTAGAGGATTTCTTATTTCATGGGCAATACCAGCAGCAAGTTGACCAATAGCCGCCATTTTTTCTGATTGTAACAATTGCTTTTCTGTGGCCTTTCTATTTGTAATATCCTCTACTGTGATTAGCATATCATAAGCTTTATTTTCTTCATCTTTATTATTTTTTAACTGATCTATATCCTTTATATTTCTTACATGAATTGTATAAATTCTATTATTATAATTAAATTCAAAAGGTATTTCTTTGTTATTTTTCACATCAATAGTCTCCCAAACATATTTAAACATATCATCTATTTCATATACCCTCTTGCTAGAAGACTCTTCCTTTGTAAAATTACAATACTCATAAAAAGCTCTATTTCCATTTAAAATACGCCCTCTACTATCTACAATAACAATATTCCTATTAAAAACATCAAATGCTGCCTGTAGCTCATTTTTACTTCTATTAAGTTCCTTTGTTCTATCAGTAACTGCATTTTTCAAAGATCTATTAATCAAACAAAATAAATATGTGAATAAGATAAAAATAAAAATTATACTTAGTACGATCTTAGCTGAATAAGTTTCCTTTTCTCCTGTATAAGTCATGGTTGCAGAAATACCGAACCATTTTTGTTGCATTTTTTCCATTATGTTATTTTTATTTAAAGAGTAAATTCCCTTATTTATAATATTAACTAACATTTCATGACTTTTAGGAACTGCCAAAACCACATCATTTTCATATATTGCTTTTTCTACTATTTTTAAATCATCTTTATAATTATTTTCCTGAATAAAATAACTACAAACTGGTTCATCACCAACTACAGCATCAGCCTCTCCATTTTTTAATAATTTCAAAGCCTCATTTATATCTGCTACATAAATATACTTAGCATTTGTCACATTATCTTCTAAAAATTCATTTGTATAGTCTCCTAACTGAACTGCTATTGTTTTATCTTTCAAATCCCCAATATTTGCTATATCTTTATTACTCTCATTAGTTACAATAACTCCTCTTAACTTATAAATTGGATTACTAAATAAATAATTTTTTGACCTTTGTGTACTTGGAAACATATCACATATATCTGTATTTTCGTTTTTTAACTCTGCTAGTGCCTTATCCCAAACTAAAGGCCTTACCTCAATTTGCAAGCCACTTTCTATGGATAAAGAGTTTAAATAATCAATAAAAATCCCTTTATACTGATTATCTGTATCCACATATCTAAGAGGTGGTGCATTTTTATCTGCTCCATAAATTATATCTCCATGATTTTTCAACCATTGTTGTTCCTCTTTTGTTAATGGCTTTGATATAGTAAAATATTCAACTAAATTTACACCATATTGAGTTTCTACTATATAATTAATTAGATTTAATATGAAAATTAATATCAAAACTCCTAGCATATAAATCTTTTTCTTCATAATAACCCCTTTTTCTTCTTTTTATACTCAATATAATTATATAGCATTTTTTCAAACCCTCTAATAATAGTTTTCAATATATGGTAAAATAATATATGGACGTAAATTATTATTAGGAGTGAAGTCAATGATAATAGGAATAATCGGTCCTTTATTTTCAAG
>OKWN01000426.1_pt1 | contig 19884 bp, 18 predicted proteins | sample 1607151 | NCBI WGS metagenome assembly OKWN01 (sample SAMN07501046, study PRJEB24779) | human gut metagenome | isolation source: stool | host: human infant | place: USA: Pittsburgh, PA | reverse complement strand
TTACTCCATCAGGAATATAATCTTTGTCAGTTTTTAAATCAATATTTATTGCTTTAGACATATCTTTATTATTAATAATTGAAATTTGTTTTACAGTTAGGTTTTCTATATTTTCCAAAGCTTTCACCACCACAATATTATTTAGTGCAGAAATTCTTACATTTTTCTACATTGAATAATATTCATATTGCTTCAAAAATGTTCTATTATAGATAATCTATTTATTGTTAGCACAAATAAAAATAGCCTCAACCTAAGTTGAGGCTACTCTATAATAAAGTAACAATTTACTTATTATGCGTTTAATGCATTTTCTTCTTCTTCATCTTCAACAAGAGTATTTAACTTCTTATCCATTGACCAAAGAATTACACCACATAATATAACTATAGCAGCTACTACTCCATAAGCTGGAGCAAATGAATATTTTGATAAGAATTCATATAAATATCCATAAGATTTACCAGCTATGAATATTGCAAATGGCCAAACTCCCATCATAAGTCCTAAAACTTTAGCTGGAGAGAATTTAGATATAAATGAGTTTCCAAGTGGAGAGAATACCATTTCACCAACTGACATTAACACACCTACCATAACTATCCACATTAAGTTAGCTTGTCTATCTCCTCTAACTACTTCAGCAAGAGCCATTACAACAAATGCAGCTCCTAGTAATATCATACCTAATGCAGTTTTCTTAAACATACTTAAGTCACCTTTTGGTGAATTAGCACGTTTAGTCCAGTAAGCTGCAAGAACTGGTCCAAGAGCTATACAGCAAAGAGCATTTAATGAATCAAACCAAGCAGATGGAACTGTAAAGTTTCCAATTACCCAGTTAGCTTTATTAGCTGTTTCAACATCTGGTCCCCAGTGATATAATACTGGCATATAAGTTAAGTACCAAACTATCCAGAATACTATTGAGAAAACAGTTACAAGAACTATAGCTGCAATTCTTTTCTTTTCTAATGTAGTAAGAGGTTTATTGTCTTCTTCTTTCTTAGCTGTAGTTTCTTTAATTTCACCAGCTTTGAAAGGTTTCTTACCAACATCTCCCCATGCTGCGTTACCACCAAACATTAACCATAAAGCATCTAAGAATAATAATCCTCCACATATTAAGAATGTCATTCCATATCCATACTTTGCAAGTATAAATGCAACAACAGTTGTTCCTATGAAAGAACCTATATTAACAAATGAGTATTGAATAGAGAATGCAGAGTCAAGTTGATCTGGATCATCAAACAACTTACCATTTATTCCAGAAACATTACCTTTAAATAATCCTGTTCCTATAGATACAAGAGCTATCATAGCCCATACTAAACCTAATGATCCTTGAGCAGCTGATTGCCATCCACAAACATATCCAAGCCCCATTAATATTGCACCTAACACAACACATAATCTAGGACTTACCCATCTATCCGCTATATATCCACCAAGTATTGGTGTTAAATAAGTGAATGCAACTAAGTTAGCACCCATTTTTGCTCCTTCTGCTGCATCTAATCCAAGTCCACCTTTTGCTACTGAAGCAACTATAAATACCCCAAGTAACCATTTTGATGAATAGAATGCCATTCTTTCAAGAGTGAAAGATAAAGCACATACATAGAAGCCAAAAGGATATTTCTTTTTAGTTTTTACTGTGTTTTCCATGTCCTACCTCCAATATAATTTATGATTCTTTATTAGAGATTTCCCAGTGCTTAGTCTCCATTAATCTTATGCCTTAATAATCTGCCTTAATAGTATGTCTTTTTATTTACTTATTTGCATGATTCCATTTTTTTGACTGATGACTTTGGAAATTTCTAAATATTTAATGTTTATTTTGCCATACATAAATTTTTTGATAGTACCAGATGTCAAATATGGTTTTAAACATATTTTTAGGAATGTAAAAACTAATTTACTCCCCATACAAAATGTAACAGAAATAACTAATGTATGTCAATTTAAAAAATGTATTTTTTTGTCATAATTATTTTATTAATATAAATATCATTTCTAATTTTCCAAATTTTCTATTTTTTACCACTATTATTTCCTTGATAAATAAATTCACATCAAAATATAACATTTTTTGATGCAGTTTTTGTATTGTTCGATATCTAAGCAATGAAGTACTCCTGATACTCTCTATAAAAAACATGAGTTTTTTCTTTTTATATATAAAGTAAATAAAAGCTATACTTAATAAAATTATTATTATTCAATTGATATATTCAGATTAAATATTTTTATTTTTACACTAAAAAAGTCTGAACTAAAATATTTTTAGGTTCAGACTTTTTTCATTAACTTACATGAAGTTTGCTATAAATTCCACCATTACTAATTAACTCCTCATGAGTTCCTCTTTCAGCAATACCACGATCTGTTAGCACTATGATTTCATCAGCATTTTTTATAGTAGATAATCTATGTGCTACTACTAGATTAGTTCTATCCTTACTTAACTCTTCTAGGGATTTTTGGATTTCTCTTTCTGTCACATTATCCAAAGCAGATGTGGCTTCATCAAGAATTATTATTGGAGGATTTTTCAAGAATACTCTACATATTGATATTCTTTGTTTTTGTCCTCCTGACAACTTAACTCCACGCTCTCCTATATACGTGTCATAGGTCTCAGGCAAACTCATAATAAAGTCGTGTATTCTTGCTTTTTTAGCTGCTGCTATTATTTCTTCATTACTAGCATTAGGTTTCGCACATAATATATTTTCCTTTATAGTTCCTGTAAATAAAAATACATCTTGTCCAACTACACCAATATTCTTTCTTAATGATTTTAAACTTACATTTTTAATACTTTTTCCATCTATTCTTATGTCGCCTTCTTCAAAATCATAAAATCTAGGTATAAGATTACAAAGGGTAGTCTTTCCTCCCCCTGATGGTCCAACTAATGCTACTGTTTTGCCAGCTTCAATTGATAAATTTAAATTATTTAATACTTGTTTTTTATCTTCATAAGTGAAAGAAACATTATTAATTTCTATATCACCTTTAATATTTTTTAACTCTACTGGATTTTCCACTTCTTTTTCCACATCTTCATTGATTATTTCCATAAATCTTTCAAATCCTGTCATACCATTTTGATACTGTTCTGTAAAGTTTATTAGTTTTTTAATTGGCTCTATAAACATTTTTACATATAGTATATATGCCGCAAAATCACCTAAATTAATTTCACCTAGATAAGTAAAATATCCTCCAGCCACTAATGCAATCAACTCTAATAAGTCCATAAATAAATTCATTCCAGAGAAATAGTCAGCCATAACTTTGTAAGCTGCTTGTCTAGCTTTTTTAAATACATTATTACTTTCATTAAATTTATTTAGCTCTTCTTTTTCATTACAAAAAGATTTTGTTACTTTCATTCCAGCTATAGAATTTTCCAAAGTGGCATTAACTTCTCCTGTAGTTACTCTAGTTTCCATAAATGCCTTTTGCATCCTTCTTTTTTGTCTTGCTGCAAATATTACTACAAAAGGAAGTATAGCAAAAATTATTAAAGTAAGTGGTATGTTTACATTTAATAATATTAAAAATGATCCTACAAACATAACTATTGATATGAATAAATCTTCTGGCCCATGATGAGCTAGTTCAGAAATATCCATTAAATCATTAATTATTCTAGACATGGTTACTCCAGTCTTATGATTATCAAAGTATGAGTTTGGTAGTTTTTGAAGATGAGTAAATACTTCACTTCTCATGTCAGCCTGCATTCTAACACCTACCACATGCCCCCAATATTGCATAAAATGATTTAAAAATGCCTTCATTATAAATATAAATAATAAAGTAAATGCAAATATTACAAGCATCCTTAAATCTTTATTTGGTACAACTTCATTCATTATTTCCCTTGTAATCATAGGGTACACCAAATTACATACAGCAAATAATAATGCTGCCAATAAATCCATAAAGAAAAGTTTCTTATAAGGTTTATAATATTTTATAAATTTTTTAATCATGTATTCCTCCTAACTTTAATCGTCATATAAAGTTTACTATATATTTATATACCTTGCACATTAAATTCAATCAATTTTTTTTATACAAAAACTTTTTTCATTTATTTCATACTTGTCTATAATCTTATCAACAAGTGTAAGAATATTCCAATGTTATAACATGTAAAAAAGTGAACTATCACGTAGTCCACCTTTATATTAGTAAATTTTTATTTTATTCTAGTACATCAGCTATATTTTTCATAGCATTTAATGATATTTCTGCAAATTCATCAAAAGTAATTCCTGCAAGTTCAATAGCCTTCATTGCATCTCTATTTGCATTTGTTGCAAATCTTTTTTCTTTCATTCTTTTAGTAACCGATTTAGTTTTTACACTAGTAAGCTTCTTATCAGGATAACTTTTGGCTATAGCAGTAATAAATCCAGTTATAGGATCAACTGCATATATGACCTTTTCCATTAAACTTTCCCTAACTACTCCCTTATTATCATGATGTCCAAGAATCGCTCTATATAATTCCTCATCTCCAAAATGTTCTTCCTTTAATAGTTCAACACTTTTAAATGCATGGGCCTCATTAACAACACCTGGTACTCTACCAGTAATATCAGAATCTAAATCATGTAATAAACCTGCCACTGCCCATTTTTCTTCTTTCTCTGGATCTAATTTTTTAGCCATCTCTCTCATTACAGCTTCTACTGCATAGCTATGCTTTAACATGTAATCAGTTTTTAGGTACTTAAATAAAATCTCTAATGCTTCTTCTCTCATTTGCATACTCCTTATGAATAAATTTTCTATAGCTAATATTCGACAAATTATAAATTTATCCTTCTTTCTCTATTTTAGAAAATTTTATTTATGTATATAGAATATAAACTATAAAGTCACTATTCCTTACGCTTTCACTATTAACTTCAATTAGCCTATGAGTAGATTTTTCATAGCTTCAAACGTAGATTTAGTAGCAATAAAAAATTTTTTCCAATAATTTTAAAAATAATATAATTATTTTTACAAAAATGTTAAACACTATATAGGAACCAAAAATTAAATTTTTAATTTAAGAGAAAGGAAGATGACATAATGAGTAACAAATTACCTAAAGAAGCCTATGGTGGTGTATCTGGAAAAGATTATGTTCCTTACATAACTGATAAATCCAAAAAAGGTGCAAATATTCCTGTTTTAATAATAGGAATAGTACTTTCAACTGTGTTTGCAGCATCGACTGCATATTCTGGAATGAAATCCGGACTTACAGTTGCTGCAGGAATACCAGGAGCAATTATTGGTTCCATGCTTGTAGGAGCTTTCGCTAAAAATAGTGGTATCCTTGGAAAAAATATTATTCAAGGTATGTCTAGTGGTGGTGAGTCTATTGCCAGTGGATTAATTTATGTGTTACCTGCAATTATTTTAATAGGAAGTGATATTACTTTCTTTGAAGGATTAGTAACAGGCGTTGGAGGAAGTTTATTTGGTATAGGATGTTCTTCACTAGTTTACAATTATTTAATAATAGAAGAACATGGTAAACTTATGTATCCAGAATCTATGGCAATTTCTGAAACTTTAGTAGCTTCTCAAGGTGGAGGAGATGCCATAAAATTTATGGGTATTGGTTTTGGAATAAGTGGTATAATTAACGTTTTAACTGGATCATTTTTAAATGTAATAAATAGTGTAATGACTTATATAGGTACTCCATTTTACAAGTGGAAGTTTTCTTTAGAAGTAAATCCACTTTTATTAGGTATTGGTTTCATAGTTGGATTAGACGTCTCATTAACTATGTTTGCTGGCTCTATTTTATCCAACTTTGCAATAGCTCCACTAATTGGATATTTCTCTGATATGGCTCGAGAAGAAATTTTTATTTGGAATGATGCTACCATTGCCATAAGTACTATGGATGTAAATGCCATATCAGGTAGTTATGTAAAATATATAGGTGCAGGTATGATGCTTTGTGGTGGTATAATTGGAGCCATAAAACTTATACCAACTATAATAGTTTCAATAAAAGAAACTTTAAATGCAAGAAAAGAAAATAATGGAGATGATAATGGTAGTTCTTCTGAGATGTTAATATTAATAGGTGGTGTAGTAGTTGGTTTAGTTGCTGCTTACTTAATATCTCAAAGTATTACCATGGCAATTGTTGCTATAATAGTTTCATTCATATTATCATTCTTATTTGTTATAGTTTCTGGACGCTTAACTGGTACTATAGGAACATCAAATCTTCCTGTATCAGGTATGACTATTGCATCTTTAGTTATATTAACTTTAGTTTTCGTTATATCCGGATGGACTGGACTTGAGGATAATAAATCACTACTTTTATTTGCTGCTTTTATGGTTACTGCCATATCTGTAGCTGGAGGATATAATCAATCTCAAAAGGTAACTTATATTATAGGTGGTAATAAAAGAGAAATGCAAAATAGCTTTGCTCTAGCTTCCATAGTAGGCGTAGCTGTAGTTTGTGGAACAATAGTTGTACTTTCTAGTCAATTAGCTCTTACAGGCGCAGATGCTCCTTTTGCATTACCACAAGCCAACCTAATGTCTGCATTAACATCAGGTATAATGTCTGGTAACTTACCTTGGGTTATGGTTATAACAGGTATAGTTATGGCTTTAGTTCTATTTATGTTAAATTTACCTATAATGACCATTGCTATAGGGTTTTACTTACCAATTTCTACAACTTCAATCATACTAATAGGTGCCTTAATTCGTGTATTTGTAGAAAAAACTGCTAAAAGTGATTCTGATAAAGAAGGTAAAGTTTCAAACGGCATAAGTCTATCCTCAGGTCTAGTTGCTGGTGGATCTATAATAGGATTAATCGGTATAATATTACAAGTATCTGGTGTAATCACACCTAGAGTTCCTACTGGATTTGCTGCAACAAATTCAATGGCATTAATTCTACTAATTATCCTTGTTGTAGCAACTACCATCCCGATTGCATCTTCAAAGGTTAAGAAAAATGAAGACTAATGAGGATATTTTAAATTTAAAGTTTAAAGTTTGTGATAATATTGAGTATATGGTAGACAAAAATGGAATAGTTACTTTACTAGAAAAGCAAGACCACAAGATACAATCTTTTCTAAGAAAGCTTAAATTTAAAATACCTATGTACAAAGAAATTGAGCTTGATGAGTATTGTAGCACGGTATTTATTATGTTAAATGGCAAAAATACTGTTGAGGAAGTCGGGGAAAACTTAGATTTAAAATACGGTGAAAAAGTTCATCCTCTATATGAAAGATTACTACTGTTTATAAATCATATATATACAGATTGTAATTATATTGAAATGATTAATTAATATAAAAAACTATACTGACTATTTTGCCAGTATAGTTTTTTTTGTGGCTTTTCTTTTTTCTTCAATTATAACAATAATCCAAAGTATTATTGCCATAAAAATATTAATAATATTGCATATACCAGCAGCTAAAGATACCTCCAGTTGTAAAGTTTGAGAAACCATTAATATGAAATTCCAAAGAGAATGAAAAATAATCAAAGGCCATATATTTTTCATCTTCATTGCTAGTCCAACAAATGCAAAACCTAATAAAGATGAATAAAATACAGTCATAAACGCTTCAACTAAAGAATTTCCCATCACTATAGTTGTTATATGTACTATGGAAAAACCTAAACTACTTATTATCATAGCTATAATAAATGATTTTTCACTTTTAAATGAATTTAATATTATTCCTCTGAAAATAACTTCTTCACAAAATCCAGCCATAACTGTACCTATAAATACAAATATTATGAACATATATATGCTACTATCATAAACTTCCATATTTTTAGTTATTTCTACTGCAAATTTATTTAACATAAATATTAAAATTACTAAATAAGGTAAAAACCACATTAAACTTTTGGATTTTTTTGATGTAAGGCCTATGTCTTTCCAATTATAATATTTTTTAATAAAACATAAAAGAAATACTGTTGGAGGAATTTGAATTATAATTTTATAAATAATATTGCTAGAGTCCATATTCATTGTTCCTAACACATTTTCTCCCAATAAATTCGACACACCATTTCCTATTAATAATCCAATACCCATTGTTACTAAGTATCCTATTAATGATAAAATTCCAGCTTTCTTTTTACTCATAAAATCTCCTTCTTAGTTTTTCTTTTTATTATAACTTAATAACTTGCCTAATGTAATATAAGTTTTTATTCAGTAATTTATTTTGTATAAATCATTTTATCTTCCAAGTTAACATTTAAATAATACATATTTTTATCATTTAATATAATCATAGTAATTGGATAAAATAAATTTATAAATAAAAAAAAGGAGCTTTTTATGATAATAAACATTACTGCCTTAGCAAAGGTTGCTCTTGATGAGATGTTTAAAAACTATGGAACTGATAAATTAGATATTGGAAGATATATTAGGGTTTATTTAAAAGAAATTGCATGACACGGACCCGTGTTTAATGTAGCTCAGGATGAGCCTACTTCAAATGATAATATCTATGTGGTAGATAATAAATACCACGTGATTATAAACAAAGATTTGTCTACTAAGTTTTCTGTCGTAAATATTTTTTATAAATCAACGAGAAGCTATGGCGATTTTTATATTTCCACTGATTTAGAATGGAAAGATGAATATCATTACTGTGACTGGAGCAAGCCTTGGTAAAATGCATAAATAAAAAGGAGGTTACTTTATTAAAACCTCCTTTTTATTTTATATTTTTATTTACTCCTAATGTATATAATAATTTATCTTCATTAAGATCTGTAATAATTCCACTTTCATGCCAATGTGATTTACATCCATAATAATCTAAAAAACGCATTGAGGAATAAACCCTAAACCTCTTGCTTTAAACCCGCCAGATATCAAATTAAGAACGCAGGCAATCACAACTATTCCTATATCCCAGTATTCAAATTTTCTTTTTATAGTAATATTAGATTCATAAGGAATTATATATACTTGAAAATCATAGTATTTACCTATCTTATCATATTTATTTACATTACATGATTTTGTACAGTGAGCACATATATATACTTCTTCGTTCTTTAGTGCTTTACAGTTATCATCATTTTTTGATGTTATACATGAAGGAAGTAGTAGTCTTTTTTCTTTTGATCTAAGAAACTCTTCTCTTTAAGAATTATTAATTATTTCAGCTCCTACCATATTTAAATGATATTCTACTTCCTTTTTCCTACAGCTTATATAGTCTTCTCTATATTTATATTTTTCATCTGCCAAAATGAAAAAATCATTAACTTTTTCTGTATAACTCCCCAGTTCTTTTTTTGCTTTACTTTCAAATATTTCTGCTATTTCTAATGATGATAAAATTATCAAAATATTTTTTGGTATATATTTAAGATTTACAGCTCTATTTATATAGTTTTTCCATAGAGTTTCTATTGTTAATATTTACAAATAATATTCTGACTCTATTTTTATAATTTCTATATGATTTTCATCTAAAAAGTTAATAAAGTCCTTTGTATACTCACCAGATGTATAAACAATATTTTTTCAACATTTTCAGTAAAACTTGATAATTTTTCATAAAGTAAATTGGAATTATATTTTTTTACATTTGCATAAAGAGTAGATTATTTATTCCATAATAGTTTTCCCTGCCTTTTATAGTTATTTATTATAAAATTCAATATAATCATCTTAAGCATAAAGGAACTGATGAAATTTTAGCAACAATATTGCTCAATAATGCCCTAGTATGTAAAAAAGCCATCTTGATTTTATCAAGATGGCTTTTTTACTATATTATTTATCTCCAAAAGCATCTGCCCAATCTTTTTTAAACTTCTCAATTCCTTGATCAGTTAATGGGTGGTTTAACATTTGGTAAACAAGCTTAGCAGGCACTGTTGCTATATGAGCACCAGCTAAAGCTGCATCTGTTACATGTATAGGATGTCTAACACTTGCAGCTATTATTTCAGTTTCTATTCCATGTATATCAAACATTTCTGCTACAGTTCTTATTAAATCCATACCATTAGTCGATATATCGTCTAATCTTCCTAAGAAAGGAGATACATAAGTTGCTCCAGCTCTTGCAGCAAGTAGTGCTTGGTTAGCTGAGAATATTAAAGTTACGTTAGTTTTTATTCCTTTAGCCGATAATACTTTAACTGCTTTTAACCCTTCTGCTGTCATTGGTATTTTAACAACCATATTTTTGTGAATTTTTACTATTTCCATAGCTTCTGCTATCATTCCCTCAGCATCATCACTATTTACTTCTCCACTTATTGGCCCATCTACTAAAGAGGCAATCTCTCTTACAACTTCTGTAAAATCTCGTCCTTCTTTGGCTATTAACGATGGATTTGTAGTAACACCACATATTACACCCATATCATTTACTTTTTTAATATCTTCCACATTTGCTGTGTCTAAAAATAATTTCATATTTTATTCTCCTTTATTTGTTTTTTTCTTTTGTATGTATATTATATTGTTCAAAAGCTAATATATATTATCTATAAATACTTGTATCTATAAATTTTTTATATATTAATTCTCCATTAATATTATAACCATAAAGATAGGTATTGGCTACATTTCCTTTAACAAAACTTACTGGAGTATATTTCTTTCCATCTAAAACACTTTTATTTGACCAAAATTCTACTGTAACTTGACCTCCTACTGTATATGCATGAATGTAAATCGGATAATCATAAGGATTCTTAAATCGTAAATTCTTACTTCCTGTTGCTAGTGTTGCATCCAATCCTCTTTGTACATAGGATACAGATTTGGAATGGTTATATCTTTCTGTTGGAATAATTCCAGCTTTTAGTTCTGCATTATATAGCGTAGTAGATACTTGACAAACGCCACCTCCTGGAGCATCTTTATGACTTCCATTTACTATAACAGGGGCCATATAGTATCCATTGTTAAGTTCCACAGGGCTAACCTTATCTTCGTAAGAGAACTCATCACCTGGCATTAATAAAGTTCCATCAATTTTATTAGTTGCATTAGCTATATTTAATCCTCTATTGTAACCTGTTCCGCCAAAATATGTTGTAGCAGACGAAATCTTATAATCTACACCTTTAAGATCTTTATCATTTATCTTTGGTTTTATAGTTTTATATTGCTCTTTAATAACAATATCAGTTTTTCCAACTTCATTGCTATTTATTTTCTCTATTATATCATTCATTAATTTTTTGTCATCTATACTTTTTCCATTTTTACCTTTTATTATATTTAAATTATCACCATTCATTTCAAAAGTTGGTTCAATAGGCGCTATATGAGTATCAGCATAAATTTTCTTAACTTGTTCTTGTAAATAATTTTTATCAATTTTTATATTAAAATTATAATTTCTTCCCACACTTAAATATATTAAACCAAATTGTTCTAGAAAAGTTTTATCCTTACCATAACTCATTATTTCATTTTCAACTTTTTTTACATCCAACTCTTCTATTATATCTGATACTAAAACCTCATATTCTTTATCATCTACTTTTACAATTATTTTATTATTATTTATATTATCTACTATGGCATTTATCTTTTCATCTAACTCATTTTTATCTAATCTAGATACATCTTCTTCATACAAAGTTATATCTGGATAAACTAAGTTATCGTACCTTTTTGCACCAAAATACATTATTCCAATTAACAAAAAAAAGCATATAATTCCAATATAAATTTTCTTTTGTTTTTTACTACTTTTTTTATTTTTCTCTTCTTTTTCTTCTATTATTTCTTCTTTATTATTATCTAATTCTTTACTATTTACATCTTCTTTATCATTAAAAACATCCTTTTGTGTTATTATTTCTTTATCCTCATTTTCTTCTTTAATAACTTCAACTTTTTCCTCTTCTTTTTTTTCACCAATCTCTTCTTTATTATCTGCATTATCTGCCTTTACCACGTCGTCTTTTTCTTCTTCTGTTAATTTTTCTTTAGATTCTTTCTTCTGTTCAGCCTTCGCCTTTTGACGAGCCTTTCTTATGATGTCGTTATTATCATCGTTTCTCTCCATAATATCCCCCCTTTGATTTCATCATTAATAAATTGTATTAATAAAGTTAGACTTTATTCATTTAAAAATATTTCATTTTCGTAATCAATTATTTTATAGAAATTTGTATATAATAAAAATTTATGTTAATATAACTAGGTATAAATCATAAGAAAAAGGTGATAAAATGACAAAGTTCAAATATGCTTTTGATGATAATAAAAGATATCATACTTGGAATTACTATCTTAGAAATACATTTGGTGAAAAGGTATTTAAGGTTTCAATAAATGCAGGATTCACTTGTCCAAATATAGATGGAAAAGTTGCTTATGGGGGATGTACTTATTGCTCCAAAGAAGGTTCCGGAGATTTTGCTGGTAATCCAAAAGATGATTTAATAAAACAATTTAAAGAAATCAAAGAAATGATGCTTAAAAAATGGCCAAATGCAAAATATATTGGATATTTCCAAGCTTATACAAATACTTATGCACCTTTGGAAGTTTTAAAAGAAAAATATGAAACTATATTAGAGCAAGAAGATGTTGTAGGACTTTCTATTTCTACGCGTCCAGACTGCTTAGAAGACGATGTTGTGGAATATTTAAGCGAATTAAATAAAAGAACTAATCTATGGGTAGAGTTAGGTCTTCAAACTATCCATGACTCCACTTCCAAAATTATAAATAGAGGCCATGATTATAAAACATTCTTAGAAGGTGTAGAAAAGTTAAAAGCTAAGAATATAAAAATTGTAGTTCATATTATAAATGGGCTTCCTGGTGAAGATTATAATATGATGATGGAAACAGCTAAAGCAGTAGCTGATTTAAATGTTCATGGAATAAAAATTCATTTACTTCATGTTATAAAAGATACTCCAATGGCAAGAATGCTAGAAAAAAATATGATGTCTTTAATGACACAAGAAGAATATGTAAATTTAGTTTGTGATCAAATAGAAATCCTTCCTCCAGAAATGATAATCCATAGACTTACTGGTGATGGAAAAAAAGAAGATTTAGTAGGACCTCTTTGGTCTCTGAAAAAATGGGAAGTACTAAATGCTATTGATGATACTCTAAAATCAAGAAACTCTTGTCAAGGTATAAAATACTTATCTTCAAAATAATAAATTTTCACATAAAAAAAGTCCTCGATAAAATTATTTATCAAGGACTTTTTTATAATTTATAATTATAAATTTTAAAGGGCAATATTATACTTGATTTGCAACCTTTCTAAGGTCTAAATCAAGATTTTCTTCGTCTGCAACTGGTATTTTAGTGACACTTTTAAGGGCTACTATTGCAGATACCATCATCAAACATACTCCAATTATTTTTACAATATTAAAAAGCTCTCCCATGATTGTCCACCCAATTATTTGTGCAAATACTAATTCTATTGATGCTATTACACCGGCAACTGAAAGCTCAATTCCACTTTTCACGCCACTTGTATAACAAATATAAGCAAGAGCACCTGAAAATAGTCCAAATCCTACTATATTTAAAACTACAGGCATATCTCCTATACTAACTCCCACCCTAACAAAGTTCACCTTACTTACAAGAATTAATGCACCTGTTAAAAATGAATAAATCATCATAGTTAAATTGTTTACTTCATCTAGTATATTTTTGCTTATTATAGGCATCAACGAATAAAGAATTGCTGCCATTATTCCACTTATAATTCCAACTGTACTTATATTTTCTAAATCTAAACTACCTCCAGTAACAGCAAGTATGGCTGCCACTACACATATAGTTAAAGATAATAGCTTCATTTTATTAATTTTCTCTTTATATATTATTCCCGAAAAAATTGTAATAAATATTGGCGAAGTATAAAGTAACACAGCTGCTACTGCACTTCCTGAACTTTTTATTGAATTTACATAACAGTAATTAAATAACCCTTGGCAAAGTATTCCTATAATTATTGAATAAATTAATCCTTTTTTTGATATTTTTAATAAACTTGGATTTTTTATAATTGCGTATATAACTAATATAATACACCCCATTGAAAGCCTTAAAAAACTTATTTCTTCTGTTGATAATCCTGCATTGCTTAAGTTTGTTGTAAATAACCCTATACTAGACCAAAACAAACCTGCTAGTAATATGTATAAATACCCCATCTTTCTTTCCCTCCACCTGAAGCTTGACTCTCTATTTTTAACTCCGACCTCTATTATAGCAAGTATCATGCCAGAACTTAAGTTTTTATTTTATATTTCAATGACTGTAAAATAATTGAAATTTAGCCATTTCTCCTTATTATCTTTCTACAATAATTATTGAATATAAGTAATTTAACAATATAAGTTGATTTTAACTTATTATTCCAATATAATTAAGTTGTTTATGACTTATTTGTATTATAAGTTGTATTTAATATTTTTTTAAGTTAAAAATGACTTATGAAAGGGGTATATCCTTGAAATTTGGAGAAGAATTTTATAGAAAGGTCATGGATGCATCCCATGATGAGATTTGCGTTGCTGACAATAATGGTAATTTAATTTATTGTAATAAAGCATTTGAAAAAAACTATGGTATTAAAAAAGAAGAAATGCTTGGTAAAAATGTTAAGCTTTTATCCGAGAATGGGTATTCTACCGTTGGAGCTATACCTCAAGTTTTAATCACAAAGAAAACTAGTTCTATGGAACAGTTTACTAATACAGGGAAAAAACTTGTGCTAACTGCTACTCCCATATTTGATGATAATGGTGAAATCGAGTTTATAGTTGAAAATACAAGAGATATTACAGAACTTAATCAAATTAAAAACAAATTATCAGATACACAAAATGAAGTTAATAAATATAAAAATGAAATTGAAAATATATATAGAACCACACTTAAAATAGAAACTGATATTATTCTTACAGGAAGTGTTATGAGACCTATACTGAATACAATCAATCAAATTTCAAAAACTAATGTTATAGTATTACTTCTTGGTGAATCAGGTACTGGAAAAACTTCATTAGCTAGATATATACATAAAAATAGTAGAAGAAATAATAATCCATTTATAACCATTAACTGTGCAACTATTTCAGCAGAACTTCTTGAGTCTGAGTTGTTTGGGTATGCACCAGGTGCTTTCACAGGTGCTTCTACTAAAGGAAAGGCTGGTCTTGTAGAACTAGCTCATGGCGGAACTTTATTTTTAGATGAAATTGGAGAGATTCCTCCAAGCCTTCAAGCAAAGTTTCTTCAATTAATTCAAGAAAAAACTTTCACTCCTGTGGGAGGTATCAAAGAGAAAAAAGTAGATATTAGAATAATCTCTGCCACAAACTGTGATTTATTAAAGAAAGTAGAAGAAAAAACATTTAGAGAAGATCTTTACTACAGATTAAATGTTATTCAATTAAAAATTCCTCCTCTTAGAGATAGAAAGGAAAATCTTATTGAACTAATTAAATATTATTTTAATAAATACTGCTTTGAATTTAACATAAATAAGATTATAACAAAGGATGCTATAAAGTTAATTTCTCATTATCACTTTCCTGGAAATATTAGAGAACTTCAAAATATTATACAAAAACTTGTATTAACATCTAACAGCCATGTTATTACAGAAAAAAATATACCTAAAGATATTTTTAATTATAACTTTGACTATAATATAGAAGATAAAGATGATTTTTTTAATGAACAAGATTTTGACTCTTTAATGGAATCATACGAAAAAGAGATTATTTCTAAAACTTATAACCATTGTAAAAGTTCATATAAGGTAGCTAAATGTTTAAACATATCTCAATCTAAAGCTAGCAGATTAATTAGAAAATATAATTTATAATAAAAATACACTCCCTTCATAGTAACAGTTTTATTATTTAAACTATCTACTATAAAGGGAGCATATCATAATTTAGAATCAAGCTTTTTATTATAAATTTTCTAAAAATTCTTCTATTTTTCCCAGTAAGAAGGTCTTTCTATAAATACTGGTAATTTTGTTTTTGAATTTCCTCTTGCACTATTTATTTGGGATTGAGTAAGATACATAGTATTTTCTAGGTTGCATCCTCTAATATCTGCATCTCTCATATCTGCCCCAATAATAATTGCTCCACTTAAGTCTACGTCTTGTAAATTTGCTCCTATTAATAAAGCTCCTGCCAAGTTTTCTCCTATTAGTTTTTTTCTTCTAAGATCTTTTCCTATAAAATCAAAACCTAAAGGCATATCATTTTTTCTTTTATGCTGTTTGTTTTTTATTAAATTTGATCTAACTTCTTTTAAAAGAGAATTTACTTTCATTCTATGAGCTTCAATATTTATATTTAATATATCTTTTCCAGAAAGATTAGTAAAATTTTCAGTTTCTTTTATCATAAGATTTATTCTAATTCTCATATCTTCACTTTCTGCAAAAGTAATACTATCATACAAGTACCAAATCATTTCTTGCAAATTTTTAACTACTACAAAAACATCATACATTTCCTGTGATTGTTGCGGTGAATTTTGCCAACTCAAATTTTTATATGTATACTGAGCAACCTTTTGACCAGCTCCAAAACAATCATAGTTAATACATCCTTTAAGATTATTTTTGCTTAAGTCTTTATGTATTTTACAAGTAAAATCTTTACTTAAGTTCATACAAGGCTCTCCCGAAACTTTGTCTTTTGGAAAACCATCCATTTTAGAAAAATATAAGGCTACACAACAAAATCCAAAACATTTACTACAATCTATTTTTAAATTTTCATAAGACTTTTTATCATTATAATTTCTATACTTCATCTTTTCTCCTATTATTTAGCAAATTTATTATAAAAATTCACTAACATTCCTTCTTTTATATCTTCTACTTCATTTATACACCTTAATTCTTCTAATATTGATAGGGCGAAAGTTAAAGCAGTTGCTGGCCCTCTACTAGTTATTATATTATCGTCAACTACTACAACCTCATCTTCTACGTAATTAACTTTCTCTTTATCTTGAATAAAACCAGGGTATGAAGTACATTTTTTTCCTTCAAGTATGTTAAAATATTCTAAAGTTTCTGGGGCTGCACAAATAGCAGCAACAATTTTTTTCTTTTCATTCATTTTTGTAATTAATTCTTTTACACAATCTACTTTTAAGTTCTCTGCTCCTGGTAGTCCTCCAGGAAGTACTACTCCATCATAATCTTCTTTATCAATATCTTTAATATTACAATCAGATTTTATTATTATATTATGAGTTCCTCTTACATACTCGTCTTCAATAGAGCACATCTTACAATCTACATTAGCCCTTCTAAGTACATCTACTACTGAAAGTGCCTCTACTTCTTCAAAACCATCTGCTAATAAGACTAATACTTTTTTCATTTTATTCTCTCCTTTATTCGTAGTAATAATTTTCAATTGGAATCATTATCATATTGAATTTTTTTTTCATTCTTGCTATCATTTAATAGATAGTTATTATAAGCAAAATCAAGAAAATTCATATATATTATTTAGCTATATATAAAACTTATGAGGTGAATCAATGTTAATAAACACACATTTTATTATATCTAAATCTGTATTAGATAATCTAGAATCAAATAAATATTTCTTTCTAAGTGAGAAGAATTTTATTTATGGTAATATTAAACCAGATATTTCTTCAAAATATGTACTTAATAAGCATTATTTAGAAGAGTCTTTATCTATGGTTCTTGAAAAAATCAAATATCTATGTCAGTTAACTTTAGATTCTTTAAAAAAATATTTTTCCATAAGTAAATTAAGTCAAGAGCTGGGTGTTATTTGTCATTTTTTATGTGACTTTTTCACTACTCCTCACAGCGAGCGCTGGGAATTTACTCATAGTATGAATAAGCATGTTGTCTATGAAAAAGAACTTGCTTCTTATGCTAAAGAAATGGATTTTTCAAATTGTGATTTAGATTATGAAATTAATCATAGTGTGGAAGAATTTTTCCATAATCTATATAAAAAATATAAATCTAGTTGTACTAGCTATGAAAACGATTTAAAATTTTCATCATATATTTGTAATATTATTGTAAATCATGTACTAGATTCAATTTTAATTAATACAGCAAATTCTTATACATTAAAAAACTGTGTATAATAAATAGGACTATTATTTAGTCCTATTTATTTTTTTAATCATTTCTATACCATCTTTTACACTATTAACTACATAAGATGCACTTTCTTTTACTTCTTCATTTGATTTATTCATGGCAAAACTATATTTTATATTTTTTAGCATACATATATCATTAGGTGAATCTCCCATAGTTGCAACTTCCTCCAATGACACATTATATTTTTTACATATATGTTCTATTCCATGACGTTTAGATACATGATTAGGAACTATATTTAAAGTATAAGGTCCTGATAAATAAATATCACATACTTCGCCAAATTCACTTTTATAATAATATTCTAATCTTTTAAGTTCATCCATATTATCTGAAACTATTCCCACATTTCCTACTAGATTATCAAAATTTTCTTTTTTAAATATTTCTTCGTCTAAGATGTAGTCCTTAGTGTAATGACTGAAAACATCTTCTCCTCCACTTAAAACTATCTCCCCATTATATTTTAGATAAATATGAGCTAAATTCGATTCAAATCTATTTATAATTTTTCTCACTAAATAATCATCAATTGGCTCTTTAAAAATTAAGTTTTCATCTTTGTCAAAAATAAATGAACCATTTTCACAAATAAAATATCCATTTAACTTAATTTTATCACTTATCATATCGCATGCCTGTTTAAATACTCTTCCCGTTGCCACATGAAATATTACACCTTCTTTTTCTATTTCCTCTATGGCTTTTACATCTTCATCGCTAATTCCATCATTATAAAGAGTTCCATCTAAGTCACAAAATATATGTCTTATCATTTTTCCTCCTAAAATCTATATTATATTTAATAATTCTAGTCTTAAGTCGTTTAATAAAGTTTTACAAGCTCTATATCTAATTTGTTGTCTATCACCATTAAATATGTATTTTTTTACTATAGTTTTATTATTTATTTTAATTCCCATATATACAAGTCCTACAGGTTTTTCTTCACTTCCACCTTCTGGTCCTGCTATTCCTGTTGTAGATAGTCCAATATTTGTATTGTGTCTTGATGCCACACCTTCAGCCATTTCTTTTGCACACTGCTCACTTACTGCTCCAACAGAATTTAGTGTTTCTGATTTTACACCTAAGCTCATTATTTTAGCTTCATTTGAATAAGTTACACATCCTTCCATAAAAACAGAAGATATTCCTGGGTAATTTATTAAAGAAGAAGATACCATACCTCCTGTACAAGATTCTGCTACAGCTATAGTTAAATTATTTTTCACTAGAATTTTCGCAACTTCATCTTCTATAGTTGTTTCATCTTCTCCATATACAGCTTCCTTAAATCTATTTTTTATCTCCTGTGCTACTGGAAGTATTAATCTCTCTGCTTCCTCAATATTTTTTCCCTTTGCTGTTATTCTTACAGTACACTCTCCATCCTTTGCATAAGTGGCTATAGTAGGATTTATTTGTTTTTGTATTAAATCAAGTAAATCATTTTCTACCTTTGATTCTCCTATACCAACTATTCTAAGAACTTTTGACTTAAGTATATCTTTGCTACCTTTTTGCAAGAATGGTTTTACAAAGTTGTCAAACATAGGCTTCATTTCTCTTGGAGGACCTGGCATTACAATTATAGTTTTACTTTCTTTTTCCATAATGCACCCTGGAGCTGTACCATATTCATTTGGTAGTATTGTAGAGT